>SDBU01001245.1_pt1 | contig 37023 bp, 37 predicted proteins | sample 2277071 | NCBI WGS metagenome assembly SDBU01 (sample SAMN10397929, study PRJNA504765) | marine sediment metagenome | isolation source: marine sediment core GS08_GC12, 126 cmbsf | place: Arctic Ocean: Gakkel Ridge, Loki's castle | collected 2008 | reverse complement strand
CTAGTAGGCTTCAGAGCGGGGCGCAGAGAGTCGGGTAAGGTGTGAGCCGATGCCAGCGCCGGAGCGGAATGGACCTGGGAGCCGCAAACCGAAAGCTTTGATAGCGAGTAGGCCTTGACGCAGGGGGAGCGTTATCAGACCCCGGGGTATCGAGGTGAGTGATAGTTAATAACCTCCGTACCTGAAAGAGATGGTCATGTATTTTCTTTTTTCCATGACCAAGAAGGGTGGCACCGCGGAAGCAGCCTCCGCCCCTTCCAGGGCGGGGGTTTTTTTATTCCCCAAAAAGGTAATAAATATGTACTATCCGAAATTAGAAGACCTGAGAAATTTGAAGAAACAGGGCAATCTGGTACCGGTATACCGTGAGATGATGGCCGACCTTGAGACACCGGTGTCGGCCTACCTCAAGATAGCCCGCGGCAGCTACTCCTTTCTTCTGGAGAGTGTGGAGGGCGGGGAAAGGCTGGCCCGCTACAGCTTCATTGGTACGGAGCCGTCTCTGGTTATCAAAACCGGCCGGGAAAACCCCGTTGACCCACTGACACTGATAGAGAAGGAGTTCCAGCACTACCGGCCGGTGCCGGTGGCCGGCCTCCCTCGCTTTCATGGCGGCATCGTTGGCTATCTCAGCTATGAAGTAGCGCGGTACTTTGAAAAGCTACCTGCGCCGGATAATGACCCTCTTGGTCTCCCTGAATCTGTGCTGATGCTGGCGGACACGCTGCTGGTCTTTGACCACCTGACCCACAAGATAAAAATAGTCGCCCACGCCCATCTTGACGGTGATGTTGAGCAGGCATACCGAGAAGCGACCGCTAAAATCGACCGTATGGCGGAACGGCTCAGGCAGCCAATCACCTCAGAAGCCCCGCCACCAGCCGAACCAGAGTCGGCGGTTACGTCAAATCTCTCCCGGGAGGAGTTTGAAAACATAGTTACCAGGGCCAAGGACCACATCTATGCCGGAGATATAATTCAGGCGGTCCTATCGCAGCGGCTGTCCAAACGTACCCCTGCCAGCCCTTTTGCCATCTACCGCGCCCTGCGCTCGATAAACCCCTCCCCTTACATGTACTTCCTGCACCTTGACGACTGCCATATTGTGGGTGCTTCTCCCGAGCTACTGGTCAGGGTGGAGGACGGCATCGTCTCCAACCACCCTATTGCCGGCACCCGTCCCCGCAGCCCCGACCCTGACCGTGACCTGGAGCTGGCCAGAGAGCTGCTTAACGACGAGAAGGAACGCGCCGAGCATATCATGCTGGTCGACCTCGGCCGCAATGACATCGGCCGTATCAGCCAGCCGGGCACCGTCTCCGTGACGCAGTTCATGGATATCGAGAGGTACTCTCACGTGATGCATCTGGTGTCCCACGTTCAGGGGAAATTGAGGGCCGGGATGACCCAGTTCGATGCCCTGAGAGCCTGTTTCCCGGCTGGCACTGTTTCCGGCGCCCCCAAGATTCGGGCCATGGAGATTATCGCCGAACTGGAACGGGATAAAAGAGGCCCTTACGCCGGCGCGGTCGGCTATTTTGACTTTTCCGGCAACCTCGATACCGCCATTGCCATCCGCACCATTGTCATTAAAGATGGCGTGGCTCACATGCAGGCGGGCGGCGGCATTGTGGCCGACAGCATCCCCGAAAATGAATACCAGGAAAGCCTGCATAAAGCCCAGGCACTACTTACCGCGATAAAACAGGCGGAGGCCAGTCATGCTCCTGTTAATTGACAACTACGACAGCTTTACCTACAACCTCTACCAGTACCTCAGCGAACTGGGAGAAGAGGTGCAGGTGTTCCGCAATGATAAAATCAGCCTTGATGAGATCGAAAGGCTGGCGCCGGAACTAATTGTCATTTCACCAGGGCCAGGCACCCCACAGCAGGCCGGCATTTCCAACGATGTTATCCGGCACTTTGGACCGCGCCTGCCTGTGTTGGGCGTCTGCCTGGGCCACCAGTGCCTCGGCTACAGCTTCGGCGGCCGGGTGAAAGGTGCCGGTGAAATCAAGCACGGCAAGTCCTCCCTCATTCACCACGACGGCCGGGGACTTTTTGAGGGCCTGCCGGAGCCCTTTCCCGCCATCCGCTACCACTCTCTGGCCGTGATGCGCGATGACCTGCCCGACTGCCTCGAGGTCAGCGCCTGGACGGAAAACGGCATTATCATGGGCCTGCGCCACCGTGAATATCCAATTGAGGGTGTGCAGTTCCACCCGGAGTCGATTATGACGGAGGTAGGCAAGGATTTGCTGAGGAATTTTATCGACCGGGGAGGTGGACAAAATGATTAAAGAAGCTATCAATACTCTGGTTTCAGGCAACTCACTGAGTTTTGAACAGGCCGCCGCAGTAATGGCAGAGATTATGAGCGGTGAGGCGACTCCCGCCCAGATTGCCGCTTTTATTACCGCGCTGCGCATTAAAGGGGAAACGGTTGACGAAATCGCCGGCCTGGCCAGTGTTATGCGGGAGAAGGCCGTCCCGGTGAAGGTGAAGCCGCCCGTTATCGATACCTGCGGCACTGGCGGTGATAACTGCTCCAGCATCAATATTTCCACGGCCGCCGCTTTCGTTGCCGCCGGGGCTGGCCTCAGGGTCGCCAAGCACGGCAATCGCGCCATGACCAGCCACTGCGGCAGCGCTGACGTCCTCGAAGCGCTGGGAGTGAAAATCGACCTCAATGCTGAGGCCGTCGCCGAATGCCTGGAAAAAGTCGGCATTGGCTTCATGTTCGCCCCCATATTCCACCCGGCCATGAAACACGCCGCCGGCCCGCGCCGGGAAATCGGCATCCGGACGGTGTTCAATATCCTTGGCCCCATTACAAATCCCGCCCGCGCCGAATTTCAGGTAATCGGCGTACCCAGTCAGGAGCTGGGCCATAAAATCGCCGCCGTTCTTCACCGGCTGGGCACAAAACATTCCCTCGTGGTGCACAGCCTGGACGGCATGGATGAGCTTTCCATCAGCGGAAAGTCTGTGTTCTGGGAGGTCAATGAGCAGGGAGTTCTGCCTCCGTCTGAAGTTGAACCCGCCGACTTCGGCTTTCCGAAAACCGGAATCTCAGATATCAGGGGAGGAACGCCGGAGGAAAACGCCGCTATACTGCGCCGTGTCCTCAGTGGTGAGAAGGGACCCGGGCGTGACGTGGTGGTACTTAACGCGGCCGCTGCCCTTTATGCTGGCAACCGGGCTTCAGACCTGAGAGAGGGAGTAAAGCTTGCCGAAGCCACCATTGATAACGGCCAGGCCAGGGAAAAACTGGAAGGCCTGATAAGACTGAGCAATAGCCTGGGGTAAAAGCACTGTTATGCTGGACAAAATAGTCGCCGATAAAAAAGAAGAACTAGAGCAGCGGAAGAAAGCGGTGCCCGCCTCCGAGCTGGAAGCACTTATTGCTCAGCGTGCAAAGCCGCTGGACTTTGCGGCTACCCTGAAAAGGGGCGGCGTCAGTCTGATTGCCGAGGTTAAAAGGGCATCGCCTTCAAGAGGTGTACTCTGCCCCGATTTTAAACCTGTGGAATTAGCCAGAACCTATGCCGATAACGGTGCTGCCGCCATCTCGGTGCTGACGGAAAATAAGTATTTTCACGGCCACCTGGAGCACCTGGCTGAAGTCAGGGAGGCAGTCGAGATTCCGCTATTACGCAAGGATTTTATCTTTGACCCGTATCAGGTCTATGAGTCCCGCGCCGGCGGTGCGGATGCGCTGCTCCTCATCGTGGCCATACTGGAGCAGGCGCAGCTTGAGGAACTGTTATTATTGAGCCATGAACTCGGTTTAGGCTGCCTCGTTGAGGTGCACAACGAAAGCGAAGTTGACAGGGCACTTCTTAGTGGCGCGCAAATCATCGGTATCAATAACCGCGACTTAAAAACTTTTCAAGTTGACACCGGCACCACGCAACGGCTGCGGGCGTTAATACCAAAAGACAGGGTTGTGGTCAGCGAGAGCGGTATAAGCCGCCGGAGGGATATGGAAAATTTGGAAAGCTGGGGCGTCAATGCCGCCCTGGTGGGTGAGGCGCTGCTCACCGCCGGTGACATCGCGGCGAAAGTGAGAGAGCTGGTGAAATGACCCGTATAAAGATTTGCGGTATCAAAGAGGAAAGACACGCCCTGGCCGCCGCCAAAGCTGGAGCGGACTTTATTGGGCTGGTCTTCGCCCCCAGCCCACGTCGGATTTCTCTGGAACAGGCACAGAAGATAGCCATGGTGGTGAAACAGAGTGGCCACCCAACCGAAATAGTCGGCGTATTCGCTAACTCACTCGCGGCCACAGTAAACCTGATTGCGGAGAATTGCTACCTGGACCGGGTGCAGTTGAGTGGCGATGAGTCCTGGGAGTACTGCCGTGAGATCGCCAGGCCGTTGATAAAAGCCGTCAGGGTAAAACGGGGGCAGAGCGCCTCGGAGGTCTGTGCCTATCTGGCAGAAGGGACAAGCGCTCTTTCCAGGCAGAAACATGACTTTCTTCTGGACCCAAAGATAAGGGGAAAGTACGGTGGGACCGGCACAAGGCTCGACTGGAATCTGGCCAGGCAGGTGGCCGGTGAATTTCCGGTAATCCTGGCCGGTGGCTTAACTCCCGAGAACGTCAGTACGGCGCTCAAAAAGGTGTCTCCCTGGGGCATTGATGTATCATCGGGCGTGGAAGTGGGTGGTGTAAAACATGTTGCCAGAATCAGAGCCTTTATCAAAGCCGTAAGGAGGTTTGATGAGCACGGGAGATAGACCCGACGTCCGCGGTTACTTCGGGGAGTACGGCGGTAAATTCGTTCCGGAAACATTGATGGCGGCCCTCGATGAACTCGAGCACGCTTATCGGGAAGCCTGTGCCGATGACGTCTTTCAGGCTGAATTCAAGCAATTATGCCGCGAGTATATCGGCCGACCCACCCCGCTGTATCATGCCAGACAGCTATCCGAGCAGATTGGCGGCGCGGCTATCTTATTGAAAAGAGAGGACCTGGCACACACCGGCGCCCACAAGATAAACAACGCGGTGGGGCAGGCGTTGCTGGCCAGACGCATGGGTAAAAAGCGGGTGATTGCCGAGACCGGCGCGGGACAGCATGGCGTGGCCGTGGCCGCTGCCTGTGCCCTGCTCGGTCTAAAGGCCATTGTCTACATGGGCGATGAGGACATCGAGCGGCAGTCATCAAACGTCCACCGCATGAAATTGATGGGCGCCGAGGTTCGCGGCGTATCCTCTGGAAGCCGCACCCTCAAAGATGCCATCAATGAAGCCATTCGCGACTGGGTCACCAATGTCGGTGATACCTATTACCTGCTCGGTTCGGTGGTCGGCCCTCACCCGTACCCCCTGATGGTCCGCGATTTTCAAGCGGTCATCGGGCAGGAAACAAGAGAGCAGATGCTGGCAGCGTATAATCGCCTGCCCGACTACCTGGTGGCCTGTGTCGGTGGGGGCAGCAACAGCCTCGGCCTCTTTCATCCCTTTTTCAACGACCGGAAAGTCGAATTCATCGGTGTCGAGGCGGCTGGCCGCGGCCTGGAAACAAAACAACACGCGGCACCGTTGACCACAGGCAAGGTGGGCGTCCTGCACGGGGCCAAATCATACCTTCTGGAAGATGATAACGGCCAGATAAGTGAGACTCACAGCATCGCCCCCGGACTTGATTATCCCGGCGTGGGACCGGAACACAGCTACTACAAAGACATCGGCCGTGCCCGCTACGTCGCGGTTACAGATGCTCAGGCGGTGGAGGGATTCCGACTTCTGTGTGACACTGAAGGCATCATCCCGGCCATGGAACCTGCTCACGCTATCTACCATGCGGCCAGGCTGGCGGCTGACCTGTCCACCGATAAAACAATCGTCATCAATCTTTCCGGCCGTGGCGATAAAGACCTGGACATAATCGCCGGAGCCAAGGATAAGAAAGCATGAGCCAGATTGCGGCGGTCTTCAAACCGGGTTACAAAGCGCTTATCGCCTATCTTACGGTCGGTTATCCCGACCTTGACACCACCAGAAAGGCGGCGATTTCACTGGCCGGTAACGGCGCTGACATCATTGAGCTGGGCATCCCCTTTTCCGACCCCCTTGCCGACGGCACCACCATCCAGAGAGCCAGCCACCGGGCGCTCCAAAACGGTGTTACGCCGCAGCAGTGCTTCGAAATGGCCCAGCAATTACAAGGTGAAATAACCACGCCGCTGGTTTTCATGACGTATTACAACCCGGTGTACAACTTCGGGCTTGATGCTTTCTGCCACCGGTGTGTTGAAGTCGGCGTGAGCGGTCTGATTGTGCCCGATTTACCACCGGAAGAAGGGCAGGTATTGGAGATAGTGGCTGATAAAAGCAACCTCGACCTCATCTACCTGCTCGCTCCCACCAGCGATGAAAAACGCATCAGCCTCGTGGCGGAGCGGTCTCAGGGGTTTATCTATCTGGTCTCGGTGACCGGCGTTACCGGCGCCAGAGATATGTTGCCTGATAATTTAACGGCGATTGTTGCCCGCGTCAGAAATCAGACCACCAAACCGCTATGTATCGGCTTTGGTATATCCACCGCGGAACAGGCACGGCAACTGGCCAGAATAGCTGACGGGGTGATAGTAGGCAGCCGGATAATTCAGCTCATTGAGTCTGATAGCTCTCTCTCATCGCTGGGCGATTTCACGAAGCAATTAAGGCTGGCGCTCGATTCACACGGATAGTGCCATACAGGTCTCGAACCTGCGACACCCTGATTAAAAGATGCAGGCGTGTTGTCCCACCGGGTGAAAACAAGCCATCCTGAATACCATTTCATGTGCAGAAGTCCGTTAGCAAAAATGTTAGCAGGGTAGGAAAAGTGTATGGCAACAATTTAGGTAATGGAGCCTTGTAGATATAAAAGATAAAATTAATAATTGACAAGCAAGAAATGTAGGCATACGATAATGTTGCCGTTATTATATGGCAAAATGAATAGTTACAATTCAGGAGGATATCATGGAAGCATACGATTTATTGCAGAAAAAGGGATTAATTGATGACACTGTCATAGAAAAAAAGATTATGAATGATTGGAATATGAATAATATTCTAGATTTTAACGAAAAAATCAACGAGTTAATAAAGCCGATAAATAAAATAGTGAGTGGTGAGCCTCCAAACTATCAATTCGTAGCAAATGCGGAATTAAGCGGACAGGCCTATGGCGGATGTAGGGGCCCAGACTGTCGAATAGAAAGAGTGGATGAATTGACTCGATTTGCCACATTGTGGGCTGATAAAGTATATATTCCCAGTTATTTTGATGAGCATATTATAATGTCAAAAGCTAGCGAAGTTTCTCAATCGAATATTGCAGAATTTGATTTTAGGTATGACTACCAAGCGCATATAAAATGTCTTCTTAGGTTGAAGCCATTAGTAGAAACGGGGATAATCGAAATGGTCCGTGGTAAGGCACAGGTATGCCCCGTATGTATGGCAGAAAAGATAAAACAATGTGAAGAAATACATAATTCATTAGAAAAATATATAGCAGTGTTGGCTGATGAATATAGAAAACTGGTAAGTGCAAAACTTATAAAAGATGAAGGGCTAGAAAAAGCTAGTATATACAAGATAGAAGTGAAAGTGCCCGAAGAGATTAATCATCATAAGTTAATGTTGAGAATATTGCATGAATTGCCAGCATGGCTAGAGACAAAGTATATGAATACGAAGACAAACGTAAATATCGGGGAAAGGGCATTGAAAAAACTAGGCATTCCTGATTCATATATACAATCCCAAGCTCACAGTGTATTGTTTTTACAATTTTTGTCTACATTGCAGGGATTGGATGCATCGTTATTGACCAATTCGCATTTAGAAGTACAGTTACTGAATTATATTGCGAATTCTGATCAGAATATTGATAGAAATCAGATTTTACAGAGAGAACTGGCTTGTGAATTGCCGCTCTTACTTGGAATACCTCTGGAATCCATGCTTGAAATAAGAGAAAAGGAGCATGAAGCGTTTTTAGTTTATAGAGACTCTATTAGAGTTGCTACGAGTGAATATATGTCAAAAGGATTGAATCCTGAAGACGCAAAACAATTATACGAAGACATCATTCTTCCAAAATTAAATTCATTGAATTTAGAATTGAAAATAATTAAAGATAGGGCATGGAGGAATTTAAAACTCGACATAGGTGTGCTAGTTACTTGTGGCGTATTTGGATTCTTAAGTAATGTGCTTGCGATGCAAATTCCGTTGCTTGCAGCGTCAGGAATAGTGTTGAAGGATATTGCAAAGAACATTAGAAATGGCTTAGTGACTCCCAGTGAAATTAAGGGAAATGACTTTTATTTCCTATGGAAATCATCAAAGAAAGCCATGACAAGACGTGAAATAAAATGACGCAGGGATTCGAAATGACAGGCAGAACGTTGATTCTTTTATTAATTAAAAGCTAGATTAAAAGCAGTCAAGAACGACTAAAAGTCGGGCAAAGCCTTTATTCTTGACGGCTGGTGAAATAGTTCAAGAATGAGACCGGGGGAGCTGACGCTCCCTTTCATATTTATTAGGTAATCATCTTCGATTCACTTGCCTGAACCGTCGCTTTTTAACTGAAGCGGTATTCCGGCCACCATCATAAGCACTTCATCAGCCTGCTGTGCCAGCATCTGATTGGCCTTGCCCAGTAAATCACGGTATAAGCGGCTCACTTTATCCGCCGGCACTATCCCTGCCCCAACCTCATTGCTCACCATTATGAAGCTCGCTCTGACCTGCCGGCAACATTCCAGCAACGCATTGATTTCGTCCGTGACTGCTTTTTCAACTACCTTCAGGTCTATTTGCCCGTTACCCGCGCCCTGATGCTGACTAAAAACGTTATTTACCAGGAGAGTAATACAATCAACAATCACCACCTGAGCCTCGCCTATTTCCTGCCGTATCCTTTTCCCGACACGGCTTTGCACTTCAAGTGTCCGCCAGGTAGCTGGTCTTGCCTTCTTATGTTCCTCAATGCGCTGCCGCATTTCTTCGTCACCCGCCTCCGCCGTGGCCACAAAAAGCACCGCCCCCGATGTTTTCCGGGCAAGCTCCTGGGCATAGTGGCTTTTGCCGCTGCGGACGCCACCAATTATAAGCACGGTTTTTCCCATGACTACTTCGCTCTCAACGCCGCGTCCAGGACCTCCAGAAACCAGTGGCCGTCCCTCAATACCTTCCTGGTCTGCGTAAGTTCCATCCGGTTCTGGAAAAGAGGCCCATCAATTACCAGAGTATGATATTCACCGGTTTCACCACAGGGTGTAATGTTTCTGGTTCGGCCTAATTCGGTTATCCGGGTGAAAAAGTCCATGTCTATTTTCCGTCCCAGCCATTCTTCGCCAAGCTGGTCGGCTCTGGTGGCCACGATAACCGCTTTAAACCCCGAGTTGATAAAATCCCTCAGTATCTCGACCTGGCTTTCACCCCACAGGGGTTGATGAGGCGTGATGCCAGTTTCCCGACAGACCCTCTCCACCCACTCCCGGTGCTCATCCAGGTCAATGTCACCGAAGACGCCGCCCTCGATGCCCTCCTGTTTCAATTCACCGACCATCTTCTTGAATTCGCTTTCATAGCTCTGCCAGGTGGCCTGCCGCTGCACCAGTGGAATGCCCATTGCCTGTGACTGTAATTTCAGTATCCTGGCAGATAGCCCATGCGCACGTGAGTGTTTTCCGTCCTCGGTCACCATATTGGCCAGGTAGCTGACTTTCAACCCGCCGGCGGCCGCCCGGTAACAGGCAAGGCAGCTTTCCTTTCCACCACTCCAGGATACGAACACTTTGCCCAATGTTATTCCTCCTCAGGCCAGGCCGAACCGGGCCAGTATGGTAATAAAAATAAGCACACTTACTTCCACCACTTCATTTATGGCACCATAGTTATCACCGGTGAGCCCTTTGAATTTGCTCTTGAAATAAGCGGCTGCTACCAGGGTAACCACCCAGCTGAAAAACAGGATGGCCAGGCCAATTAAGTTCGCGATAACTACCACTATGACAACGGTGATAACCGTAGCCATGGTGAACCCTGGCCATCTGGTTCCCTGCTGCAACGCCTTTCCCAGACCGGAGGGGCGGGCGTAGGGATAAGCGAACAGTGCATAGGCCATCGCCCAGCGGCTCACGACCGGCATCAATACCAGCGCCATCATCATCGAAGCGGCAGGAATGCTGGTCAGCGAAGCATATTTTATTAACAGGAGTAGCACAACGCCGACGATGCCGAAAGCTCCGGCTCGACTGTCATGCATTACCTGCCATCTCTCCTCCACTGTTTTGTGACTGGCCAGCCCATCGCAGGTATCAGCAAAGCCGTCAAGGTGAATTGCCCCGCTGATGACGGCGAGGGAAGCGACCAGGAGAGCCGCCACTACCATCGGTGGTAAGAGAAGGCCGAAAAGCCAGTATAAACCAACCAGAATAAGCCCGATGATAAGTCCGACCACGGGAAAGAAACCGGCCGAACGTCCCAGCTCATCTGTCTTTGGTTCACGTCGCCACGGTATGGCGATGATGGTCAGAAACTGCCATGCAGCGAGAAACCCTGCCAATGGTTTACCTGTCTCCTTCCGCTACTCCAGCTTCCCCAAAGGTGGCCATATCGGTCAGAATCCTGACCGCAGTCTCGGCCAAAAAAATCCCCAGTGCCGCCCCGGTACCTTCCCCCAGACGCATATTGAGGCTGAGCAATGGTTCCAACTCCAGTTGCTCAAGCAATATTCGGTGCCCCGGCTCCGCAGACCGGTGCGCCGCAATAAGATAGTCTTTCAGTCGTGGTGACAGGGCGGTGGCAATGAGCGCCGCGGCGCCGGAAATAAAGCCGTCAATAATCACCGGAATACGCCTCGCGGCGGCACCGAGCATTACCCCGACCAGCCCCCCGATTTCAAATCCGCCCACTTTCGCCAGCACTGCCACCGGCTGCGCCGGCTCGGGCTGGTTTACGGAGATGGCACGCCCAATTACCGTTATTTTATGTTGCAACTGCTCGTCCGTCAGGCCGGTACCACGACCGGTTACCTCAGGGACAGGCTTTCCCGTCATAACGGCACAGATAGCACTGCTCGCCGTGGTGTTCCCAATGCCCATATCACCCGTGCCCACTATGTCCAGCCCTCTATCCGCTTCACCGGTCACCAGTTCAATCCCTGTCTCCACCGCCTGTACTGCCTGTTCCATGGTCATCGCGGGACCGACCGCTATATTCTTTGTGCCGCGGCCAACTTTTTGCGATACCAGATTGGCATCCTGCCCGAGGTCAGAGGCAACTCCCATATCTACGACGATAACTCTCGCGCCAACGTGCCGGGAAATGACATTGATACCGGCCCCACCCCGCAGGAAATTGGCCACCATCTGCGCGGTCACCTCCTGTGGCCAGTTACCGATTTTCTCTGCCACCACGCCATGGTCGCCGGCCATCACCATGACCGCTTTCTCTTTAATCCCGGGGGGTGACTTACCCTGAATGCCCGCCAGCCGAATGGACAGTTCCTCCAGACGACCCAGGCTGCCCGGTGGCTTGGTCAGGCTGTTCTGTCTGACCCGAGCTCTCTCCATTGCCACCTCATCAAGCGGCTCGATTTTTTCAATGGTGCTAATTATCAGTTCCGACATGAATCATCTCCAGACAATCACTCCGGTGCCGTCAGTTCACCTTTATCCTTTATCTCTTTAATAGCCGCCAGCAATTTCCGGCACTCAGGTATGGTGCGGGTCGAAATACGCACGTATGCCGGCAAGCCAAAGGACGTGCCGTCCCGCACCTGAATACCATGCCTGAGTAATCGGGCACGAAATACCTTCGCGTTGCCTACCCTGACCAGAAAATAATGAGTGTCCGACGGCAATGGCGGCAGGTCGAGTTCAACCAGCCCTTGCCAGAGAAATAGCCTGGCTTCTCTTATTTTCTGCTGGCTCTCGTTCAAAGCCTCTTCATGCTCCAAAACCCGAAGCCCGGTTTGCTGCGCAATGACATTTACGTTCCACGGTGGGCAAACCCGGCGCAGCGTATTTATTATCTCTCTGCTGGCAATGGCGTACCCCAGGCGCAGGCCGGTCAAAGCGTAATCCTTGGTCATAGAACGCAATAAAACCACGTTGTCCTGGTGAATTAGCTCAATGGAAGGCCAGGCCTGCTCTACGAACGACAGATACGCTTCATCCAGGACGAGCAAGCCATCCCCGATTGCCTCCAGAACCAGTTTAACTTCTGGCTGTGATAGATATTTCCCCGTGGGATTGTTCGGATTGCAGATGAAAACCCCTCTGGGGTGATGCTGTCTAATAAAACTGACCAGCTCATCAATTCTGGGAGCAAAACTATCTTCAGCCCGCAACTGGTGCTTGACCACGGTTGCCCCGGCAAGCTGGCCGGCAAGCTCATATTCACCATAAGTAGGCTCAAATATGATAACGTTGTCTCCTCTGGTAAAGTAGGCCAGGGCAATGAGACGTATCAGCTCTGTGCTGCCGCTCCCGGCTATGATGTTAGCGGGCAAAACCTTTAATCTGTCGGCAAGCCGTTGCCTCAGTTCGCTGGCTTCAGAATCGGGGTATTTATCAATGGCAAAGTCGCCCAGGAGCATTTTCTTTATCTCCGATGGAGGCATGAAGGGGTTGGTGCACACGCTGAGGTCGATTAACGCCTCAGGAGAGATGCCCGCAGCTTTCAGCTCGGCGTAATTGAGCCCGCCATGGGGACACGCCTTTATCTTCTGTATTTCCGGTCTAGGTCGCAAGGACAAGATAAATACCTCCTGCCAGACCGCAGGCTGTTAGCCATAACGCTACGGTGATATACATCAGTTTCAGTGTATCATCAATTGCTGCCGGTTTGAGTGCGGTTAAAGATTCTCCCAGTTCATAATGCCCGGTTTTCTCCAGCTTCACATTCAAAGCTCCCGCCATCGCCGCCATTGGCCAGCCGGCGTTGGGGCTTTCCGTTCTGGTATGGTCATTGAGCGCGACCCGCCATGACCTCCGGCCATTTTTTCGGGCCAGAAAAGCGGCCAGAACCAGAAAGAGCGCCGTCAATCTAGCCGGGACGAAATTGAGCACGTCATCCAGTCGGCTGGCGAACTTGCCCAGATATTCATATTCCCCGTGATAGCCTATTATAGCATCCAGCGTGTTTACCACCCGATAGGCGACCGCCCCCGGAACCCCTAAAAGCAGAAAGTAAAACAGGGGCGCCACAAAACTGTCGCTGATATTTTCCGCTACCGACTCCACCGTCGCTGATATTACCATGGGACGGGTCAATTTTTGAGTATCACGGCTGACGAGAGCTCTCAGCTCAAAACGGGCTTTGTCCAGCCGGTTCTGTACCAGGTGTCTCTTAATGACCAGCGCCGCTCGGCGCAGCCCTTTGACGGAAAAGGTCAATTTGAAAAGAACCGCCCCAACCACGATGTAGGCCACAAAGCTGAAGCTATGCAAATACATCAGGCCAAAGTAAACGGGAACGGCAAACAGCCCCATGATGAACAGAACCATAGCCACACCGCAGATAAATTGCACCATACGGGAACGGCCTTTGGCGCCTTTTCCCATATATGAAGCCGCCTTGCCCATCCACGCCACCGGATGGAAGGCATCAGGCGGGTCACCGAAAGCCAAATCAATTATCATCGCCAGTAACAGTATGAGCAGAATGTCCATTTAATCCTTGCTGAATTCCTTTTCATGAGTATCACTAAGCCCGGGGAGTCTAGCGTTATCCGCCTTGAGCAGTACGCAGGGCAGACCGTTCACCGGGTGAGAGTAAACACAGCTCTCAGCACCATAAACCTCGGCAATATTTTTGGCGGTGACGACCTCCCGGGGAGTACCCTCGGCATATATCCGCCCCCGGTCAATCAGGACCAAGCGGTCACAATACTGCGCCGCCAGATTCAGGTCGTGAAGGGCGGCCAGCACCGCCATGTTTCCATCCAGGCGCAGATTCCTGATCAGGCCAAGGATTTCAATCTGGCGACCGATATCCAGGTTTGCCGTTGGCTCGTCAAGAAGCAGCGCCTTCGTTTCCTGCGCCAGAACACGGGCCATGAGCAAACCCTGTATTTCTCCCCCGGAAAGCTCACTCACCCTGCGCTCGGCAAGAGACTGGGTACCTGTCTTCTCCATAGCCTGCCAGGCAATCGCGATTTCCCTTGGCCCTTCATACTGCAGAAAGCCAAGATGCGGATTGCGGCCCATGAGCACGATTTCAAAAGCGGTGAAGGCACTGGGCAACAGCGGCATCTGGGGTACCACCCCGATTAAGTGCGCCAGCTCTCGCCTGGATACCCTGGTTATATCCTGACCGTCGACGAGAATCCGCCCCGAAAACGGGGGAATGATGCGACTTAACGCCCGGATAATGGTGGACTTCCCGCAGCCATTCGGGCCAATCAGCCCCACCATCTCTCCCGGACTTACTCGCAGGTTGATGCCCTTCAGGACTACGTTACGACCGTAGCCAATCGAGACATCATGCATTTCAATCGTTATCATATTTCCCTCAGAAAATTACCCGCCTTCGACGTCTTAACAGGTACAGGAAAAAGGGAGCACCGCAGATAGCCGTGATGACACCGATTGGTATTTCGGTCGGCGCCAGCACGGTGCGCGCAATTATATCAGCCAGAATAAGAAAAATAGCGCCGGTGAGCACTGACAGGGGGAGCAGGAATCGGTAGTCGGCGCCCCATATCAGGCGCACCGCATGGGGAATAAGGATACCGACGAAGCCGATAACGCCGACAAAGGAGACTGCGGCCGCAGTGATGAGCGTGGCCGCACCGAGGAGGACAAGCTTCAGCCTTTCCACATTGATGCCGAGCTGCTGGGCCTGCTCTTCATCAAGCTGCATTAAATTCAATGAGCGAGCGTAAAGCAGGAGGACAACCAGGCCTGTCAGAATATAGGGCAATACCATTATCACCTCTGACCACTGGCTCAGGGAAAAGCTACCCATTAACCAGAACATGATGCCGTGTATCTTTTCACCGCTGGAAATTATGAGGTAGGAGACGATTGAGGATAAAAGCGCCCCGAGTGCCACGCCGGCCAGAATGAGCGTCGTTACGGGCAACGTTTTGCCGACGCGGGCCAGCATATAGACCACGGTGGTGCTGATGAGCGCACCGGTGAAGGCAAGCAGCGGTATAATCCCGAACCCCAGGGCGTGCCAGCCCGGCGGAAGCAGAAAGCCGATCACGGCTCCCAGCGCCGCGCCCTGCGCCACGCCGATTAAATATGGGTCAGCCAGTGGATTCCGGAAAAGGCCCTGATATGTAGCCCCGGCCGCCGCCAGTGCCGCACCAACCAGCCCCGCCAGTATGACCCTGGGCAACCGTATATCAACGATAATCGTTTCCAGTGTGCTCGCCCATTTGGGTGTTATTTCAATTAGCGGCAGCCTGGACAGCAGAATACTGCCGGTGGTCAAGAATGGTATTTGAACGCTTCCGACCGTCGTCGCCAGGGCAGCGACAACTGCCAGCAGGATTATCAGTCCGGCGATGCCGTATACCCGGCCACGCCAGTGGAGCAAATGCACCGGCGGAGCAGCGTTCATGGCGACTCCTTAAACAGTTCCGGATGAATGAATTCCGCCAGTTTCTCCAATCCATCAACTATCCTTGGCCCGGGGCGACTGGTCAGGTTAGAGTCTATCTCATATACCCGATTGTTCAATCGAGCCTCAACTCCCGCCAACCTCGGCTCAGCCAACGCGAACTGAACCGGGATATCCTGTCCGCTGCCGTGACCGCTGCCGGCGATAATTACCTGAGGGTTGGCCATAATCACGGCTTCCAGGCTTATCTTTGGGTATTCTTCAGTCAGGTCCTGTGCGATATTTATCCCTCCCGCCCTTTCGATAAGCTCATGGATGCGGGTCTCCGAGCCCACCGTCATCAGTGGGTTATGCCATAGAACGTAAAGAACCCGTGGTCTCTGTTCCTCAGGCAGAGCCGCTTTGTCCGTTACTGCCTTAATCCGGCCCTCCATTTCCGCGGTCAAATTAGCCGCTTCTTCCGCTTTGCCCGCGGCGGTACCAACCAGGCTTATTGCGTCCAGAACCTCCCCAATCGTCCGCGGGGCCAGCACCAGTACGGTAAGATTGAGCCCCTCCAGCCGTGGTACCACCTCATCCTGGTGCAGGTTTGCCGCCAGTATCAGGTCCGGTTGAATTGCCACCACCTTTTCGACATCAACGGTGGAATACCCCCCTATCTGCGGTTTCTGCCTGGCTGCTTCAGGGTAATCACAGTATTCGGTAACCCCCACCACTCTGTCTTCCAGTCCCAGAGCGTACAGGATTTCAGTATTGCTCGGCGCCAGTGATATTATCTTTTCCGGTAATTTATCCACGCTGACTGTTCTGCCTGCCTGATCAATTATTTCCAGGGGAAATGCCGCCTTCCCGTTATAAGGTGCCGTTGGTTCCTCAGTGGCAGACGGGGTGCAGGTCACCAGCAGACCCATTATTACGACCAGGACTATGGAAAGCATTACCATTCTTCGCCACGTTATCTTCATCTCGTTCTCCCGCTAATAGCATTAAAAATAAAAAACCCTCGCTCCAGCGAGGGGAAACAAAAATTCCTACTCCTCCCCGCGGAGTAATGTAGGCTATTAAGGGCTGGCGTTCTGACTTGTGATGGCCCATCCATCACTCACAGTGGCGCGGCCGTGTCGGTTTTGCACCGACTTGCCTTCCATTTAAGCCCTGGCTCGCGCCAGAGCACCCCTGTATATTATCTTTAAGTATAACTTACTATATTTTGAGTGGACAATGCAATATTTTAAATATTTTTGGAAAAGATGGTATCACTTTTCCAATTGTGAACACCGCTATTTTTCTGGCGGTATTGCCTCTTCTTCTACGGTGCCACCACCCTGTTCCTGAGAATGCCGATGCCTTCTATTTCCACTTCAATAACATCGCCCAGCTTCACTGGACACAAACCTCCCCCGGGTGTCCCCGTCCAGACCACGTCTCCCGGTTGCAGGGTCATAAACGCCGATATGTAGCTGACCAGCTTCTCAACGCCGAAGTTCATAAGCCCGGTATTGCTGTCCTGCTGGACTTTACCATTGAGCCGACTTCCGATTTTCAGGTTGTGGGAATCGAGACCGGTTACCAGAAAGGGGCCCAGTGCTCCAGACGTATCAAAGCCTTTGGCCCGGGTCAGGCGCCCGTCTTTTTCGGTAATATCGGGGGCAGTATAGTCGTTACCGCAGGTGTAGCCTAGAATGTAATCCAGCGCCTCATCCTCCGCCACGTCTTTCGCCTGGCGCTTGATGACGCAGCACAATTCCCCCTCGTAGCATAAATTCTGAGATATTTTAGGATATATTACCGCCTCCTCCGTACCGATTATGGTGTGTTTTGGTTTGAAAAACAGCGCTGGCTCTTTGGGGACCTCCCAGCCCAGCTCTTTAATATGGTCCATATAGTTCATGCCACAGGCGATGGTGATGCTGGGCTCAGCCGGCGCCAAAAGTTTTACGTCCCCCAGTTGACACAACCTGGCTCCTTTCTCAAATTCACCATATATATTGCCCTCGAGAGAAAATATGGTTTCTCCCTCGACAACACCCCAGGTCACCTTGCCCCGCCACTGAAAACGCGCTATTTTCATTGCTTTTTTCTCCTTTGCCCAATTACTTACCTGATATTTTATCATTACTGCAGAGTAATTATTCTATACTACTTTAAATACCGAGAATACGCCTGGCATTCTCTGATAGTAACATTCGCTTCTCTTCATCAGTAAAAGGGAGCCGCAGTATTTGTTCCAGCTGTGGTTGCAGCGGTATCCCTGGCAAATCGGTGCCAAACATTATTCTTTCCACACCGATCTTGCGGAATACTCTGACGACATCTTCCTCAGCGAGGCTGCGCCGGGCAACCACCGGCAGCTGGTCCGGAGCCGAAAACCCCTGCGATGTGTCAAAGTAGACATTGGGGTACTTTTGCGCCAGCTCTATCCTTTCATCCCACCAGGCAGAGCCAATATGTGCCAGTATAATGGTTAGCTTCGGAAAGGCATCGAGAACCTTCACCCAGTTCTTCGGTTCGGCGAAATTTTGCTCATCCTCATATGGTTTATAGCCCAGAGGGTTGGGATACATAAATACGAGGTGCGAATGCGGCCACGGACCGGAATCAGACAGGATGGGCAGACCCAGTTCCTGGCATTTCTGGTACATCGGCCAGAAGACCTCATCATCGGGATAATAGGAAAACTGACCCGGATGCATTTTCACTCCTTTTGCTCCCTGGCCGGCTCTCAGGACTAGTTCTTCGGCTATAGCTTCGGGGCCCCCCAGGTCATCAGACATGCCGATAAAGGGCAGTAATCTTGGCAGGCGGCGACCGACACCGCACCCCCACTCATTCATCTCACGCATTATCGGTCCGATTTGCCTGCCGATTCTTTCCTTCTCCTGCCGCCTCTGAGCCTCGGGAAGCGCCTCCAGTTTTGCTTTCTCGTACAGTGGGCCACGGTGTTGCCGGGGGACAAGAATCATGAAAGCCGTTTTCAAAATGTTATTTCTATCCATATATTCAATGGCTCTTTCCGGTGTCGCCCATCTGTCACGTTCCCGGCGGCCCGGGAGCGGAAAATACTCCCTCTCCTCCTCTTTTTCCCGGCAAAGGTGAACGTGCACATCAATGATTTCGAAATCTTCCATATGTTTCTCCTTTCAGTGTAATAAATTAATTGCCTGTGGACGCTCTAAAAAATAGACGCGTCAGGCACATAACTGTTCGGTTATTCTTTGGACCAGTACCATTTCTTAAGACAATGAATGTATTCCCTCTCTATTTTACTCTTCACCTCCTCAAGTTGCTCCGGGTCAATAATCCAGGGTACCCCTTTGGCCACACGTTCCTTTATCTTTTCTGCCACCGCTTCGCCCAGTCCGTATTTCTCGCTGTCAAATTGTTTAGCCGCCCAGGCAATCCGGACATCTTCGGGCCATCTCCAGACGCCGGAAAGGTCATAGTGTGTCAATGGCCCATCGAGGGGAAGGCGAAAGCCAAAAGTAGCTCTGACTCCCAGGTCAATATCTTCCGCGGTGGCCACTCCCTCAGCCCAGAGGCGGAATGATTCTCTCCGCATGGCGGCCTGTATACTGTTAACCAGGCATCCGGACGATTCCTTCAGTACCCGGATCGGCACTTTTTTGATTTTTTTCATTAAGTCACAAGTAATATTAACGGTCTCCTCAGACGTTCCGGGACCTCTCCCTACTTCAACTCCAGGAATGATGTGTGCCGGAACGAAGTAATGGGTAATAGTTATCTTATCCTGTCTCTCAACCGCGGCGCCAAATTCACTGAGCAACAGATAGGAGGTATTGCTGGCGATGATAGTATGCGCTGGACATTGCCGGTCAAGCTCATTGAATAGCTCCTGTTTATCCTCAACTTTCTCGGTTATAGCTTCGGTTATGAAGTCGCTGCTTTTGGCGACTGCCGCCAGCTCGGTAGTGGTGGTTATTCGAGCCAGAGCTGCAGCCACCTGCTGGCGAGTTACCAGCCCTTCTTGAACAAAGATATCCAGGTCCAGTGCTATCTTCTTTAAGGACTGTTCCAGAACATTTTCGCTGACATCACAAAGCATCGTTGGGTATCCCCATAGGGCAAAGTTAATAGCTATCCCGGAGCCCATTATGCCCGCACCGACGACCCCCACTTTTTTAATATCTTCCATCTTCATAGTTATCTCAACAACTCCTTTACTTTAACGCCCACAATATATCTTAAATATTTAGTTCTTTTTCGTCCCTGCTGTCAAGAGTTATTAATATGCCGCATGCCATATCGATAATTATACAGGTTGAAATAGAAATCAGATTAATGGTTAAATTACTTGAATTGCAATCTGGAGGTATCGAATGGGACGAAAAGTAGGCATGGTCCATGCCGGGAGCTCCAATGTTCCTTTGTTTAACGAATTAACTTCTGAAATCATGCCCGATGTGGAAGTTGTCCACCTTGTTGACGAAGGACTACTGTCTATGGCGGAGGAACAGTTTCGCAGGCATGTCGTGCGGCGGCTTAAAACGCTGGCGTCTTTTGCTGAGGAGTCCGGGGCAGAGGTCGTGCTGTTCACCTGCACTGCCTTCGGTCGCCTGGCCGAAGAAATTGAAAACGCGGTCAACATCCCGGTTATGGCGGTACTTGAAATCATGACCGATGAGGCAATGGGTGCGAGTGACCATATCGGTATCCTGGGTAGTCATCCCGGGGCGCTGGCATCAACTTCGCAAATAATCCAGGAACAAGCCAAACTTGGGGGAAAGAAAACTGAAGTGAAGACACTGCTGTGTCCGGGGGCTTTTGACGCCCTGAGGCGCGGGGATTTGGCCACTCACGACCGCATTGTCATAGAGCATCTGAACCAGCTGATGGAGGAGGTAAAGGTAATCGTCGTACCCCAGCCCTCCATTGAAAAAGCCGTGGAAAAGGTCCCCCAGGCCAGGCGTAAAGTACCCATCATGTCCAGCGCTCATCTGTCGGTAGAGCGCTTAAAAGAAAGGCTGGACAGCCTAGCGTAATCACTTCAGAGACGAGCCATAAATGCGCCACTTCTTTATCATATCTGCCACCGAATTAGAACGAATTCAAAATAGGAGGATTAATTGAAAATGGAAAGCAAAGAACCTTATGCCAGTCAAGAAGAATACCGCAAGTATATTATTCGCTATGCTGACGTTCCTACTATAGAATTGGTCCCTGGTATTAAAGCTCACATTATATCTTCTGAAAAGATTACCCTAAGTTTTGCCAGTGCGGAACCGAATGTCCCACTTCCTCCCCATCGTCACGAAAATGAACAAATGTTGTTAGTTTTGGAAGGTGCCATCGATTTCGTAATAGAGGGTAAACGATATCACGTTGAGAAGGGAGATGTCATCACTTTACCATCAAATACAGAACATGGAGCGTATTTTACAGAAAAGGGAGCCCGTGTTATTGATGTATTCTCACCACCCAGGCAGGACTTTGTGGCCAAACTGGAAGAGGTGAAGAAGAGTCAGAAAACATGATTTTGGGTAACCATATTCCGCACGCTCAATAACGTCAACCGATATTAAAATTATCCTGCCCTTCCCGTTCATCCATGTTATATAATACTGATACACGAACCGGTGATAAGGAGCACATCAGTTGCCATCTCTTACTGAAGCATATCTGGATATTGAAACGACAGGTCTTTCTTTTTCGCTCGACGAAATCACGGTAATAGGTGTTTACCTTTGTAATGGTGATAATACCAGGTTCATTCAACTGGTGGGCAAAGATGTCACTACCGGCAATATACTGGAAGCTCTCGCTGGAGTAGACAAAATTTACACCTACAACGGCAGCCGATTTGACCTGCCATTCATCCATCTTCGTTTAGGGATAAACCTGGCTGAGCTTTTCAGGCACCATGACCTGATGTACGACTGCTGGAGAAATAATCTGTATGGCGGATTCAAAGCCGTGGAAAGGCAGTTGGGCATAGAGAGGACATTAACCGAAGTAAGCGGCTATGACGCCATAAGACTGTGGTGGAGATATATTGACGGCTTTGACCTGGATGCCCTGAAGACACTGCTTGAATACAATAAAGAAGACGTTCTGAATCTGAGGACCCTGAAAGAAAAGATAATTTAGCATCTAGATAATAATTACCTGGCTCGAAGCTAGAAAGACAATAGACAGAAGAGAGTATTCGAAGAAAGGGAACCAGTGCTATGAGAATCATTCAGGACAAATGCGTAGCTTGTTTAGAATGCATAGATTATTGCCCGGTGGAAGCTATCAAGGAGGACCCGGCAAAGGGTGAGGTTTTTATTGATGAAGATGAGTGCGTGGAATGTGGTTGCTGCTTGAAAGCTGATGTTTGCCCGTGCGAAGCCATCTGGCAGCCAGAATTGGACTGGCGCCGAAGATTGCGAGCCGAATTCAGCGATGCATCCGTACCTCACCCGCTTACCGGTGTCAGGGGGAGGGGCACCGAAGAGATGAAAACCAACGATGTTACGGCTCGATATCCCAGAGGGCGAGTAGGTGTCGCGGCTGAGCTGGGACGTCCGGGCACGGGAACTCGCCTGAGGGATGTGGAAAAAGTAATCAAGACGGTGATTCCTTTTGAAGTTGACTTCGAAAAGGATAATCCTGTCTATGCGCTTATTGCCGACCTGTCGACAGGAAAGCTAAAAGAAGAGGTACTTAATGAAAAGGTGCTCTCTGCCATCGTCGAATTCAGTATCACCCCGGATAAAGTGCCCGCAGTACTGAAAGCCTTAAAGGAAGTTTCCCAGGAAGTGGGCACTGTATTCAGCGTGGATATGTGTTCTCTTCTTGAACCGGACGGCACCTGCCCCGCGGAAAATACTGCCCGCAGTGCCGGCTTTGAAATCAGACCAAATGGTAAAAATAACATTGGCCTGGGACGTCCTCTGGCCAAGCTTTAACAGGAGAGAGACTATGACTCATACAAACCATCGGCAGGGTACTATCACCAGCCTCAGGGGAGACTGGGTTGTCCAGATGCGGCGAGCCAAGGGAATCAACGACCAGAATGCGAGCCTGAAGTTAAAGAGGTTCCTGGAACTCAGCCTTAAATATGACCCGGTAGGCGCCGGTAATTCAAAGGTAGGTAATACCCTTACCATAGGCTGGCAAAAGCTCATGGATGGCGTAGGTAGCATTGAGGATTCGCATAATGCTCACATTGTTTTTGATAGCACAGACAAAGTAGCCAGGTTCCTCAAAGAACTGGTGCAAGCTGATCTGGGATTATCGGTGATTGTCAGTGGGCTTCACGATGAGACTGATCGACTATGCCGTGAGGCAGGTACGAGGCGTCATACAGTCCAATATTCACTGGGAGTCTGGGGGAAAACGGAACTGCTACCTCACCCCAAAATATTGGAAATAACCACCATGTGCGGCCATGGTACAATTCCATTCAACCTTGTGCGCCGTATGTCTAAAGCCGTGCGAAGTAAAAAGCTCAGCCTGGAACAGGCGGCGGCAGAATTGGGTAAACCCTGTGTCTGTGGCGTCTTTAATACCAGACGCGCTCAGGCTTTACTTCAAGAATACATTGCCTGCACGGAAGACGAGTAGAGAAGAAACCTTTAGTCATAAGGCGGCAATCTACTAGCGCTAGGTTGTCGCCACCTTTTATCTATTATTTAGACTGCCTGTTCCTCTCTTTGAGAATTTGACTTTCGCCTGTAACGAGTTTAAAATTCCCTCTGAACTTTGAAACGAAACAAGCGATTCATTGGAGGATAAATAATCATGACCTATACAATGCATGTGCCAACCAAGCTTGTTTTTGGCGTCGGCAGCATAAATGAGCTGGGTAAAGAAGCCAGGCCACTGGGGAAAAAGGCGATGGTCGTTACCTATCCCGATATTCGCCGTGTTGGATTACTGGACAGGATAATCAGTGAGCTCGAGTCAAACGGACTGGAGGTAACGGTTTTTGACAAAGTACAGCCAAACCCCCGCCACACCACGATAGACGAAGGCGCCAGCCTGGGGCGTAAGGAGAAGGTAGACTTGTTCATCGGTCTGGGTGGGGGCAGTGCCATGGATTCGGCCAAAGCGATAGCCGTTGCCAGTACCAGCGATGAACCTTTCTGGGAGCGTGCACTGGCTGGCATCGACGAGGGCGTGGTAACTGACACGACACCTTCAATTATCCAGATACCGACGTTGGCAGCCACCGGCAGTGAGATGAACAACGCCGGAGTGATTACAAATTGGGACACCCGCGAAAAGAGACCGATTACCAGCTCGCGCATGGCCGCCAAGGTTGCCATCGTTGACCCTGAACTCACCCTTACGGTGCCGAAGAAACAAACTACCCAGGGAGGAGTGGACATTTTCGCTCATTGCATCGAGCCATATATCTTGCTTGAAGGACGTGCCCCGGTGAATGACGGCCTCAGGGAGCATTTAATGCGGATAGTCGTAGAGTACCTGCCGCGGGTATTAGCCAAACCAGACGATATTGACGCCCGTACCCAGCTATCATGGGTAAGTACCATCGCCATGTGTGCTCTCGGCACCCTGGGCGGAGGGCGTGGGCGGGGTTTGCACTGTCACAATATTGAGCACGGGGTAAGCGCACTATATGACATTGCACACGCAGATGGTCTGGCAGCTTTGCTACCCAAGTTTATGGAATACATTCTTCCGGTTAGAAAAGAAAGGATAGAAGCCGTAGGCAATAAAGTCTTCGGTAAAGCGGACGGCATAAAGGCTACCGAAGAATGGTTGGAAAGTGTAGGCATGAAACTACGGCTGCGTGACCTGGGCTGCAAGCTGGAAGATGCTGAAGAGGTAGCTAATATTGTGTTAAGAACATGCCCATTTAGTTTAGATGTACCTCCGCTTACCATAGATGCCGAAACAATAGCCGAAATGTATAGGAAAGCATACTAGGTTCATCCATGGCCTTCAAGAAGCTATTATGTCGGTGACACTAACTTAAAAGGTGGACCAAATTATCGAGGCAGGTCACACAGTATCCTGATTTTACTTTATCATCACGCTGGGTAGCCAGAGGATTATCTGCGGAAAAACTATACATAGCCCAAGGGACACCATAATGAGCAATATATATGGTATTACACCTCGAATTATCTCGGCTGAAGTTATACCTAGGTCAGGTGGTGCAACACCTCTAAGAACAAAAATCGCAAACGCATAGGGCGGCGTCAGGAATGACATCTGCAGGTTAATGCAGATCATCATCCCGAACCAAAGTGGGTCGAAACCAAGAACCGGTGCTAACGGTGCCAGTATAGGCACCATTATGAAGAAGATACCTATCCATTCTATGAAGAATCCCAAGATGAAGTACATAAACATCACGGCAATGAATGAGCCCCACGGCCCCCCCGGCGCAGCTAACACAGCCGCCTGCACGACCTCTCCTCCCCTACCCTTGATAAATACAGCGGTGAACGCTACAGACATGGCACCTATGAGCATCACCATACAACTGATATTCAATGATTTAAGAAGAATGCTCTTGAAAGTTTTCCAATTCAACTTTCGATTTGCAGCAGTCAGAATTAAAGAAGCTGTAGCACCTGTGGCGGCGGCCTCAGTGGGTGGGGCTATGCCGGCAAAGATAGACCCGAGGACTGCCAGGATAATAAGTATCGGGGGGAGAGCTGCCGTGAACAGCAGCTTGATCTTTTGAGATACAGGGACCGCTCTCTCTTCAACAGGGATAACCGGGGCAAGCTTCGGCTGCAAGTGACAGCGAACCACAATGTAGATTATATATAAGGCGGCCAGCATCAAGCCTGGAAACATGGCAGCCATGAACAATTTGCCGACAGAAATTCGGGCCATGGGGCCGTAAATAACCAGCATTACACTGGGAGGAATGAGGATTCCCAGCGTACCGCCGGCACAAACAGCACCAGCAGCCAGGCTATGGTCATACCCTCTTTTCACCATGGAGCCAAGGGATAGGGTTGTGAGCATGGTAACCGAAGCAGTTATAACGCCTACACATGCAGCGAGCGCTGTGCCCAGAAGCACGGTGATTATGGCCAACCCGCCTCTGAGTCCGCTGAGTATTAAAAACAAGGCATCATACATGCGTTCAGCTATGCCCGAATATTCCAATGTTACGCCCATGAATATGAATAGAGGCAGCGCCAGTAAGACATAGTTGTGCAGGATTGAGAAAACCTGCTGATAAATGATGCCGAATACTGAGTCCCCGAATGCCAGAAAACCGACAACCAGTGCTACTGCGCCTATAGGCAAAGCCAGAGGATAGCCGCTTAGGACGGTGAGGATGAGCCCTCCCAGCATTACGATGGCAATGAGCTCTGGGCTAAAATCAATCATGCTCCGTTCTTCCCTTTAGCAGTCTGTATATCTCGTATGAGTTGAGCTATTCCCTGAGGCAAAAACAGGAAAAATCCAATCAGCATTACTATTCTCACTGGCCATGCGGGAGGGTACAGATAGCTTTTTGTCATTATCTCTTTTGTCTCGATGGACCATTTTGCCCAGTCAGCTGAAACCCAAATCAAAGCACCAACCACGGGCAGGAAAAATATCAGGAAGCCAATGATGTCCGAAATGGCCTTTCCCCTCTGGGACAATAACCGCCAGAAGACGTCCACCCTAACATGCCCGTGGTGCAAGTGAGTGTAAGCCAGGCCCAAGGAAGCGATGGAAACCCCAATCATCATTGAAATTTCATAGGAAAAAATGGTTGGTGATTCCAGCACATACCTCATGAATACCTCATAGGTAAGCAGCAACACCAGCGCCAGGCAAAACCAACAGGCAACTCTGCCCGACCATTCGCTTGTAGCTTCAAGTATCTGTACCGTTTTTCTCATTACAATCATTCACCTCTGGAATCCGTGAGTATACAGCCGGACTGGTGATTATGAATTTCGAGTGGTGAAGTTCATTATTATGTTTTGCGTCATTCCCCCCGCCTAGATCCTGAACACTAAGCAGGGGGAATGACCGTTTTCCTTCTCAGCCCACTGGTTATCGAAGCATCTACGCCTTAAAGGGCCCTTATTCACAATTAGCTTACTACTAACCAGACAACTGTTTCAGGATACAGTATTCTCTGAACTCGCGCTGTGATTCCATAATCCTGCGGTAGAGGTCATCCTCCTCAACCATTGCCTCGTCATAGAACTTCTTCGCCTCTACGAGGAACGCGTCTTCTATCTCCTTGGGAAGAGGTTCCACAGGACGGCCATAATCAATTATCATCTGCAGAGCCTTAGCATCCTTGATAATAGTTGGACCAAAGTAGTTATCTGTCGCTTCCTGGACCACGGTTTCAACTATTACTCTGAGATCATCTGGTAGCGCATTTAAGCTCTCTGTTCTGGCGGCTACGGAGTTCTCGTCCGAAGGTGCACGTGATGGTGATAAGTAGCAGTACTCAAATACTTCATGGAAGCCGTTCTCCCAGGCTTCATTGGCCGCACCGTATTCAAAGGAATTTATGACTCCTCGCTGCATAGATTCGTAGAGTTCACCACCAGGCATAAATACCGTTGCCGCACCCATGCGAGACAGAATTTCCCCGCCGTCACCGGCGGTTCGCATCTTCAACTTTTTAACGTCTTCAAGGGTTTTCAGCGGTTCCTTGGTGTAAGCCCAGTCCTCGGCGGGCAGGGCAATATAACCAAGGTAAGTAATTTCGTGGGGGGCAAAGACCTCTTTTGCCAGATCCATACCACCTCCATACCCGAACCAGAACATCCTTTGCACAGTGGACAGGCCTCCGGATACTGAACCTAGAAGAGGGGAAGCAGCGTGGAGGTGTTTATTGTAAGTAACGCAGCTGTATCCGAGTTCTATTGCACCGGTGCGCAGTCCATCGAACTCTTCACCGGCCGGGACTATGGCGCCTCCCGGATAGACATCGATGACCAGACGTCCACCACTTGCTTCGTTTATCCTCTTACCTATTGCTTCACCAAGTAAATGCTGTGGGTCTGCAGCCGCAAAAGCCGTCTGCAGGGACCAGCGGATCTCCTTTGCTGGCTGTGACGGTGCTGGTGCAGGAGCTGGTGCGGGAGCTGGAGCAGGTGCAGGAGCCGGTGCGGGGGCGGGGGCTGGCGCAGGAGCCGGTGTGGGAGCTGCGCATGCCGCTAACATACTGGTTAACAACAACGCAAAAACAAATAACATAGCTATTGATTTTTTAGTCACCTAACTTCTCCTTTCAAGCATTGGCATTTAAGACCAGTATTAAACACAAAATATTAGTTGCGAATGTTACCACCCCCTTAATTTAAGATTTGTCAATTTTCAAGAAATCGGCGCAAATATAAATCATTCAGAGCATTACTTCTTAAAGGCCGCAGAACTTCTCGAGCCAGGCGTATCGGTATGGACTACCTCCTGGTCGGCAACCGCCAGTGCTTTATCCAGGATTTCTATTCCTTCGTCTATCTGGCCTTCCGTAATGATTAGCGGCGGCGCAATAACGAGATTATCATACCATGCCTGCATGTAAAGGCCGAGCTTCTGTGCTTCTGCGGCTATTTTATCGGTCATCAGGGGTTTAAAGAATTTATCCGCTTTGGTATTGAACCTCTCCTTTGTCTTCCGGTTCTTCACTATCTCCAGGCTCCAGAAGTGGCCGATGCCTCGCGCATCTCCGATGCACGGGTGGCGGTCCTCAAGCTCATACAACCTTTTCTCAAGATATGGGCTCACCTTCTGGGGATGTCCCGTTGCCATCAGCTTCTTGAACTCGGCTATCGCCGGGGCGACGGCCGACATTACCAGCGGATGGAAGGCATATGTATGCCCGTGCATCAGTGGCTCTTCTTCAAAGTAGTCCGCAATCTTCTTCGACGTCATGGTAACACCGAGAGGGGTATAGGCATTTGTGCACCCTTTTGCCGTAGTCAGGATGTCCGGTGTGACGTTCCAGTTCTCCATTGCAAACACGGTTCCGGTGCGATACCAGCCGCTCATTACCTCATCAACCACCAGCAGAACATCGTTCTCATCACAGATCTGTCTCAGGCGCGGAAAGTACTCAGGCGGTGGCACTATTCTGCCATTGGTTCCCACCACTGGCTCAACGAACACGGCCGCCACGTTGCCTTCTTCCTTGATCATATAATCAACGTACTCTGCGCATTGAATACTACAATTGCCGTAAGTTAGTCCAAACGGGCATCTATAGCAGTAAGCATCTGGAGCGAAGCAAACGCCCGGCATGGTAAATCTGGCCCGTTCCGCAAACCATCGCCTCGGGTCACCGGTGAGTGATAAACCGGCTATGGTGGCGCCGTGATAGGAATGATATCGCGAGATTATCTTGTATTTCGGTGCCATGTATTGACGCAATATCATTACGGCTGCTTCATTGGCTTCAGTTCCGGACGTGGAAAAGAAAAACTTGCTCAGGCTGGCAGGCACCACCGACAGCAGAGCCTCGGTGGCACTTTCCATCGCTTCCTGGGCAAATATGGGAGCGATGTAAGGTAATCTTTCCGCCTGCTTGACAATGGCCTCAATAATTGCCTTGTTCTTATGACCAAGGTTCGTGCACATTAACTGGGATGAGAAGTCAAGATAGCGCTTGTCATTCGTATCATACATGTAGACACCTTCGGCGTCTTTAATGTATACCGGTGTCTTCCATCCCTTTTGAGCTTTCCAGGTGCCGTAGGTATGTTCCGTGATTTTTCTGATTGTTTCTTCTGACTTCATTATGGTCACTTCCTTTCTCCTTAACCTTGATCGATGACCATGACTTCGTTGGGGTTTTAAGGATTCTTTCGTTTCAATAGACGTGAAATAGACTCACGTCTATTCCCAAGTTGACTGTTAATTTGACTCGTCTATGATAATCGCTATGTTACACTCCGGCACTATTAGATGTCAAGAAAATCATCAATTGACAGCCCCCCTAAAAACGGGACCAGTTACCATGCAATAACGCTTTAACATTTGCTTAGGTCATCAGCCATTAATATTGAAATATAAACAATTCTTATGGTTGAATACAAATATATTTGTGTTCCCTGAAACTCCCTTTAGCCCATGGACAACGGTTACAATTTACTCGATAATACAAGCTAATATAAAATACGCTGGCGGCCCAACTTCATTTAAAAAAACATAAAGGACGGGAATTCACATGGTCATGATGAGTGGTGCACAATATATCGCTGAAATCTTTCAAGGCTATGGTGTGTCTCATGTTTTCTTTGTTCCAGCCATACTCCATGAAGGTCTGATGGAAATGGAAAAGCACGGTATAAAGCGGATATTGACTCATAGTGAAAAGGCGGCTGCCTATATGGCGGATGGGTATGCACGCGTCTCGCATAAGCCAGGGATTTGCATGGCACAATCCGTTGGCGCCGCCAATTTGGCGGCAGGGCTCCAAGATGCCTATCTTGGTTTGTCCCCCGTAATTGCCATTACCGGTCGCCGAAAATCTCTATACAGATACCGGCACGCTTATCAAGAAATCGAGCATAAACCCATGTTTGACGCGGTCACCAAGTTCAATGCCACCGTTGATTCAGCTGAGCAATTACCTTTGCTCCTTCGTCAGGCTTTCAGAGAGACAGTTTCCGGACCGCCGGGGCCGGTTCATCTGGAATTTCAAGGGGTTAGAGGGGAAATAATCATGGAGCAAAGGGCTGACCTGGAAGTTGTAATTGAAGAACAGTATAGCCACTATCCCGTCTTTAGACCGGAGCCAGAGCGAGATTTAATCCGGCAAGCAGCCAAAGTCCTTGGCCAGTCACAGAGGCCAATCATAGTGGCTGGCGGAGGAGTAAAAGCCTCCCAGGCTGGTACTGAATTAGTTGAGTTTGCGGAAAGACTCTCAATCCCGGTAGCGACTTCGCTGAACGGTAAGGGAACGATTCGAGATGACCACCCTCTTGCGGTTGGCGTAGCAGGGTCGTATTCCGCTCAGTGCGCAAACCGGGCTGTTTCCGAAGCAGACCTGGTACTATTCATCGGTAGTCGCACCGGCAGCCAGGTCACCAATGACTGGAAAATTCCCCGTTCCGGCACCGCTATTATTCAAATGGATATCGACCCTTTAGAACTTGGCAGAAACTATCCGGCAAAGGTGGGCATTGTCGGAGACGCTAAAGCAACACTACGTTGCTTGATTGAGACAATAGAGCCTGTCGAGCTGAGGAAGGACTGGCTTCAGCGCATAAATCAGTACCAGAAAGAATGGCAAGACCAGATTAAGGAAATGTACCATTCCAGCGATGTACCTATCCGACCCGAGCGCCTGTGCCAGGAGATTACAGACTTCCTTCCAGAAGACGCTATTTTAATTTCAGACACCGGTCATTCCGCAATCTGGACCGGCACCATGATAGATCTAAAACACACCGGACAAACCTATATACGGTGTGCTGGCTCTCTGGGATGGGCCTTTCCGGCGGCACTGGGCGCTAAATGTGCTCTACCTGACAGGCCTGTAATATGCTTCACCGGGGATGGAGGGTTCTGGTATCACCTGGCAGAACTGGAAACAGCCCGCCGATATGGTATTAATGTCTTAACCATAGTGAATAATAATCATTCCCTGAATCAGGTGAAAAAAAGTGCCGAAAAAGTATACGCCGGCAGTAGTGGCCATCCAGATGAAATATGGCAATTTACCGATGTCGACTTCTCCAGGGTAGCCAAAGCTATGGGCTGCTCTGGTATACGGGTGAGAAAACCGGACGCATTAAAAGCGGCACTGCATGAGTCTCTGGCTATGGACCAGCCGGTAATAATCGACGTTGTTAGCGATATTGGAGGAATACCACCCCCTGTTTGGACCTGATGTATTAAGCTTAATAAGATTTATACACTTTAATGGAAGCCGCGTGACCAGATAACCACCATAAAATGCTTGGAGATGAAGTATTGATATGGCAGCAGAAAAAGCTGACGTCATCATCATAGGCGCCGGCGCTATCGGATGCGCCATTGCCTATTTTTTAAGCAGGGAAGGCGTGAAAGTTATTGTCGTGGAACAAGACAGCATCGGGGCCCATGCTTCAGGCTATGCCCCGGGTATTCTGAACCCACAGGTGGCGATTCCAGAATACCTGGAAAACATGCTGCCTCTGACCACCAGAAGTTTTCAACTACACAAAGAACTCTATCAACAACTGCTAGCAGAGTCAGGAATCGATTATTATTTTCGCCAGTCAGCAATTCTCACGCTGGCATTTACCCGGGCTGAAGCACAGGAAATCGAGAACAAAGTCGAAATGCTACAACAGCAAGGATTTAAAATACGGTGGTTAAATGGTGATGCTGTTCATTTAATAGATAGCCGGATTTCCCCTGAGATAATAGGGGCGGCCTACAGCGAGGATGCGGGAGAACTGGACAGCTACCGATACGTTTTGGCCTTAGCTCAGGCTGCCGAGAAATACGGGGCTGAAATCCGCAATGGACGGTTCACCGGCCTGAAAAGAAAAGGCGCCAAGTTAACCGCTGTCCAGCTGTCGTCAGGTGATATTGCCTGCGATTGCACGGTTCTGGCCATGGGACCATGGACCGGGCTGGCCGCTTCGTCTCTGGATTTTCCCGTACCCGTCAGGCCGCAAAAAGGGCAGACGCTGAGAGTCCGGGCTTCAGGGCCACCTTTTGCCACTATACTTGCCTGGGACACCAACTACATCACCACCACCAGACAGGATGCACTTATCTACCATGGTGCCACTCATGAAGATGCCGGTTTTGACGAAGAACCCTCGACAGCAGGCAGAGACAAACTGATAGATAGCCTGGTGACCATGGTGCCTTCGTTAATCGGAGCCGAAGTTGTATTGCAGACAGCTTGCCTCAGACCGCTCGCTGCTGACGGGCTGCCCATAATCGGCGAGGTTCCCGGCTGGAACGGCGTTTATCTGGCGACCGGTCACTGGACGAAAGGCATTTTGCTCAGTCCAGTAACTGGACGCTTGGTAACAGAATTGATATCAGGCAGTGCTGTATCAATTCCAACCGAGCCATTTTCTGTTTCCCGCTTTAACTCTTTCCGATCCTGAATATTCTCGCCACCTTGCTTTTGTTAATCAAAGGCTATCAGACTGAAGGGAATAAGAAAAAGGCGTGGTTATTGAACCTAACTGCGTAGTTAAGAGGTGGAATTGTGCCAGGTTTCTCTGGACGGATGAGACCACGGATGCATTGGGGAAATCAAACAAATAAGTTTGTCAAAAAACAACTCAAAATGTTAGTTTAAATAGCCCGAGTTCAATTTGAAAGAATATGCAAGTATTTGGGAGGATATGGGAGCACCATGGCGGATATGTCAGTAAGAAAACTATATCAGGGTATATCCGACCATCTCCGACCGATGAATACCACCTTATTTTTAATCAACGGCTTTGACTTGCTGGCCTTTATCTGATAAATTACATCGAGTTTTTGCTTAAAGGAGTAAAATTAAGCACAGGATTGTTGAGGGCGAAATAAGGAGAATGAAGAGAAACTGTGCTATCAGGAATTGAATATGGTGATGCAATTTATTCCGTAGTAATTTACGCCTCTCCTTTCTCATCGCCATTTAGCTTGGTGCCATTTTAGCCGTCTGGTATTCATCAGTTTTTCACCGTTTTTTGTAGCTCGGAGTACTTTGAGTAATTATGGCTGAAAACAACAAAAAAATATGTTGCCAGAATTTATGGAAAATCTTCGGCCCCGCTCCGGAGAGCGTATTTGATTTAATCGAAAACGGTGCCTCCAAGCAGGAGCTTATGGAACAGACCGGCCACGTTATCGCCATCCGGAATGTCTCCTTTGAAGTTCAGGAAAACGAAATTTTCGTGGTTATGGGGCTTTCCGGAAGTGGCAAGTCCACACTGGTGCGTTGTATTAACCGCCTCATGGAACCGACCAGAGGTTCTATCTACATTGACGATACCGATATTGCCAAGATGAATAACCAGGAACTCAGGGAGCTGCGCCGGCACCGCTTAAGTATGGTATTTCAGAGCTTCGGCCTTTTACCCCATCGTTCGGTTTTTGACAATGTCACCTTCGGTCTGGAAGTGCGGGGGGAGAAAAAAGAGGCACGGTATAAAAAGTCGCAGGAGGCGATAGAACTGGTGGGCTTGAAAGGCTGGGAGAGGAGCCGCATCAATGAGCTCAGCGGGGGCATGCAACAGCGAGTGGGCTTTGCTCGCGCCCTGGCGGTAGGTTCAGAGTTCCTGCTTATGGACGAGCCCTTCAGTGCCCTTGACCCGCTCATCCGCCGCCAGATGCAGGAAGAGTTTATAAATCTGCGCCAGCAGTTGAAAAGGACCGTGATTTTTATCACTCACGACCTCCTTGAAGCTCTTACCCTGGGCGACCGTGTTGCCATCATGCGGGATGGGGAAATAGTTCAGCTGGGCACCCCGGAAGAGATAGTATGCCGCCCGGCTGATGATTACGTTAAGGAATTCATTAAAGACGTGCCTCGTGGGAAGATAATACCAGCCCATACCATCATGGAGAAACCTTCGGCTGTGATTACCAGCGACCAGACCATCACCCAAGCCATTGAAGAAATGGATAAAAAGGAAGTTGAATTGACTTTCGTTATTGATAACTCCGGCGTACTCAGGGGAACTTTAACCAGAGAACAGGCTTCAGTGGCATCACGTATAAAGTCGACTAAAGCAGGTGAAACAGCCAGTCAGGAATTCCCGAGCACAGCACCGGATACACCCCTGGAGAAGTGCCTGCAACTGGTAGCGGAAGGCGATGCGCCAGTCGCCGTGCTGGACAAAGAGCACCGCCTGCTGGGGGTAATCAACAGGCCAGCGCTGATTGGGGCGCTGCAATCGGGCGACGGGACTAATGACGGAAAGTGATACTGAAAGAAGTCATTGCGCCTGACACTGCCCTACCTGTGATATTTAAGACAGACGATTAAATAAGGGGATGGACTATGTTTGATTTTCCAGAACAGTGGGTCATTGGATGGGAGACCATCAAGATAATTGATTGGCTGGTGGACTGGGTGGTGATAACCTGGGAACCCTTCTTCCTCGTCGTCAGGACCATAGTGCTGGGCATTTTAGTCCCTTTCCGGAACTTTCTGGAGTGGCTCCCCTGGTGGTTGGTGATTGTGGCCACAGGACTGATTAGCTGGCGGATGGTAAATATACGGTTCGGCGTGATAGCCATGCTGTTCATCGTATTCATGAGTTTCATGGGACTGATTGAGCTGGCCATGGTAACACTGGCCATTACCCTCACGGCAACCCTGCTGTGCGTGGTCCTAGGAATCCCTATCGGGATTGCCGCCGCCAAGAGCGACCACTTTGAGAGGATATTACGGCCAATCCTGGACGGCATGCAGACCCTGCCCAGCTTCGTGTATCTTATCCCGGCGCTGATGCTCTTTGGGCTGGGGATGACACCGGCGGTGATGGCTACCATGATATATGCCATCGCGCCTATCATCCGCCTCACCAACCTGGGGATACGGCAGGTTGAACCCTCGGTGGTAGAGGCCGGCAAGGCCTTCGGCACCACGCCCTGGCAGCTGCTGCGCAAGGTGCAGATCCCGCTGGCCATGCCCACCATCCTGGCCGGACTGAACCAGACGGTCATGATGGCACTGGCAATGGTGGTCATCGCCTCCATGATAGGCGCCAAGGGCCTGGGAGCAGAGGTCTTAAATGGCATCGCACGAATAGAACCGGGTAGAGGGTTCATAGCTGGCATCAGCATCGTGTTCATGGCTATCATCCTGGACCGCATCAGCCAGGCGTTTGCCAGGAAACCAAAAGCACGTCCGGCTACATAGCGCCAGCTCCGTCGGCGCCATGGCGAGCAGTGCCAGTATACGGGGCGTTTAACCGTCCCGGAAAGAAAAACTGAAAGGAGGTGAGCCAGAAACCGGTAAAAAGATTTTTCACCGTTTGAAAGTTTACCACCCGAAAGGGTCAAACATACTTTAGAGAAACAGGAGGTGACTTGTTTTGCATAAACGCAAATTCCACCGAACAAACGGACTGCTATCCTTCACCACGCTGGCATTAACAGCTTTGCTGGTCATTGGCGTGGTCCTAGCCGGCTGTGCTCAACCAGCACCGGCTCCTGCTCCAGCGCCGGCACCGGCACCCACACCTACTCCGGCACCCGCTCCCGCTCCAGTTCCAGCACCTGCTCCAGTTCCGGCACCATCCCCGGCTCCCGCACCAGCTCCACCACCTGAGGAGGAGAAGCACACCATCATATTCGCTGATACCCAGTTTGAGTCCCTGTGGATAAACAACGCCGTCGCCAAATTCATTATCGAGGAAGGCTACGGCTACCCGGTGGAGACCATCGAGACGACTACAGTCATCGCTCAAGTGTCTCTGGCCAAGGGTGACATCCACGTGTGGATGGAACTGTGGCAGCAGAACATGATCGACTGGTACAACGAGGAAATCGCCAAAGGGAACCTCGAGAATGGCGGGATGACCTACGAAGGCGGCCCCCAGTTCTTCATTATACCCACATGGGTTGCCGAGGAGTATAACATCAAGACCATATTTGACATGAAGGACCACTGGGAGCTGTTCAAGGACCCGGAGGACCCCAAGAAGGGAGCCTTCATCAACTGCATGATCGGCTGGCAGTGCGGCGCCGTCAACCCGGTGAAGCTGGAAGCCTACGGGCTGACCGAATACTACAACATCATCTCGCCCGGCAGTTCCGGAGCTGAGGAGGCGGCTATGGCCGGACCGCAGAAGAAAGGGAATCCGGTGTTCGGCTACTACTGGGCGCCAACCGCGCTTATGGGGGCATACGACTGGTATGTCCTGGAGGAACCTGAATATAATAAAGAACTCTGGGACAAGATTGTGGCCGCCAAGGATGACAAGAGCCTTAGGCCCCTCAGCGAAGCGTGCGCCTACGAGACCCTGCCCATCGACAAGGGCTTCCACAAGAGCCTCAAAGAGATAGCCCCTGACGTGCGGGAAATGCTGATGAAAATGGTGGTGGGACTGCAGCCCATCAACGTGACCGCCGCCTGGGCTGTTGAAAATGAGGTCCAGAACTGGGAACTGGCGGCTCTATACTACCTGGATAATTATGAAGACCGCTGGAAGACCTGGGTTACCGACGACGCCTATAAAAAGATAAAGGAGGCATTGGCGCAACAATAGTCAGTGATTGCGTTTGAATTGCCTCCAGCCTGTCTTCATCCAGGGGGAGCCGGTATCGGCTCCCCTTTCTTCGTGCTGGATTTGTGAGTATAAACAGGTGTAAAATTTAGCTTAATGGTAAAATGTATCGTAGAACAAATGCCTGCCCGAGTTCTGCCGAAACCACGGCCTACATAATCGCTGTGATGACATATATACTGATTGTGCGGTTTCTTGAACGGTTGGTTGAAACGGCGAAGACTGGTCACTCGATGATAGGCTCAATATTTATGATAGCTCAGATACATGCAGATTGCACCGCAAGCCGCTACATTCAGC
>SDBU01001244.1_pt1 | contig 37047 bp, 52 predicted proteins | sample 2277071 | NCBI WGS metagenome assembly SDBU01 (sample SAMN10397929, study PRJNA504765) | marine sediment metagenome | isolation source: marine sediment core GS08_GC12, 126 cmbsf | place: Arctic Ocean: Gakkel Ridge, Loki's castle | collected 2008 | reverse complement strand
GCCTAACACCCGTTGAACACACTATCGTTGAACGGGTGTTGAACGAGTGTTGAACAAGCGATGAACCATTTATCTAATCTATCTAATCTATCTAATCTACTTAACTTAAACTACCGTTTTGGTTACTGTTTTCTTTTAGGAGGTTTTATCATGACGAAGAAGAATCAGTTGCAAAGGTGCTGGCGGTGTGGCCTGTCAATGACCGGCAAGAGGATAGATGGTAAGCCGGTGTGTAATACCTGCATGGTATCGGATGCCGGCATCAACCGGGGAATCGTATTGAACTACTCGGACCTGACACCTATCTTTCAGAAGCATGACACCAAGCCACCGGCTACCAAGCCCAAGGCCCCGGCTAAGCGTAAGCCAAAGGTAGAGGAGACAACTGAACTAACCCCTACCACCAAGGCAAGGCTCAACCATATAGCTACAGAAGGTCAAGGGTATCCACCATAGAAGGGGTAGTCCTTATTCAGAGTAGTATTTCTTTGTGTTGAGGTATAGAGGCCTGCTTTGAAGTTACGCTATAGGATAGGTTGAGGAAGCCCCTTCTACAACGGCAGCCAAAATAGGAAACTTCAGGCGTGGTTAAAGGTGGGTTAATTGACAGAATGGAAGCAGGAAAGGCCTACTTGGTGTCTCCACCAAGATTGTCAATTTCTCAGGCGGGCTATGGATGGTATGTGCGGTGGTAAATTGGAGATACCAATGGAACATGAAGGGGGGTTCAATACTCATCGCTTCTGTATTCGTTGCACTGATAACTCTCTTCAAGACTATCAGGTTAATGATAATGACCTACAGTGGTTCAGGTGGATATTCGATGCACTAGATGGTAAAAAGACAAGTTGGTTATCTAAGCGTGCTTAAAGGGGGTAGTTATGTGTCATTCAGGTATGACTTTCTGGTGTTGGAGGGATAGGAAGAGCTCGCAGAGCCATTCCTACAAGGATATACGGCACAAGAAAGGCAATAAGAAACACCGATAAATAGCTTACTGGTGGCGGAATCGTTAAAGACGCCAAAGGAGAGAGATATGGGTAAGGGAGGACACCCCAAAACTGGAAGGATATTAGCTAAGGCTGCGAAAGGTTTTACGAATCGCAGGCGTCCTAGTAAGTGTAGGGGTTACCCCTTGAGTTTAGAAGAGCGAAAGAGGGAAGGCATCCCAGAAGGGAATTAGGGGTGGAAGTCCCCTTGTCAGTAGGCTCTAAAGGAGAGAGATGGTAACTGATGTTGGGGTAAAGCAGGCGGTCAAGCTGCAAAAGCTAGGTCAGGATAGACCGCAGGAATGGTGCGAGGCTGTCTTCTCATGCCGGCTATGGGAGAAACAGGCTCAGATATTAGAATCGGTATTCAAGAATTACAGAACGGTTGTCAGGAGTTGCTCAGGGAGTGGTAAGAGTTATGATGCTGCCTGTGCTGCTTTGTGCTTCCTCTATAACTTCAGTCCGAGCACCGTGATAACTACCGCTCCTACATACCGGCAGGTTGAGGCTATCTTGTGGCGGGAGATGGCAGGCCTGTTCAATAAGGCTCAGATGCTCGGGGGAAACCTGACCGCTACCCAACTGGACCTGACGGATAATTGGTTTGCTATCGGACTCTCTACCGACCAGCCGGAGCGGTTTCAGGGATTGCATAATAAGAATGTCCTCGTTATCGGGGATGAGGCAAGCGGTCTGCCTGAGCCGGTCTACGCTGCTATTGAGAACCCATTGGCAACAGGAAACGCACATTTGTTGCTCATTGGCAATCCGACTCAGCAGACAGGTTCGTTCAGGGAAGCGTTTAACTCAAAGAACTTCACCCACTTTCATATATCGGCTTTCGATACGCCTAACTTTACCGAGTTAGGGATTACCTTAGAGGATATTCGGGACGGCTCTTGGGAAAAGAAGGTGGGCGACCGGCCTCTGCCATGTCCTTATCTAATTACGCCTCGATGGGTGGCCGAGCGGTGGGAAGAGTGGGGTGAGAGTTCTTACCAGTGGCAGGTCTATGTCCTCGGTGACTTCCCCGAGGGCGGTGTTAATAGTGTATTTCGCCTGAGTGACATTGAGAAGTGCATGGCGAGAAAGATGGAGGCTAAGGGAGACAAGGTGTGCTCCCTCGATGTCAGCAGGTATGGTGAGGATGAGACTGTCTTCGGCACTAGGATAGGTAGTGCCGTGCAGGACTTCAAGGCATGGAGTCATCAAGATGCAATATATACCGAAGGGCGGACGGTTAGGCATCTAAAGTTGGAACAGCCTCAGCATATTGTTATTGATGGCATTGCTGTTGGTGGTCCGGTGGTTGATGCGGTGGAGAAGGAAGTAGAGAATGTTAAGGTCATCGATTGTAATGTCGGTAAGCCGGCGATAGATAAAGAGGTCTTTGGCAACCGGCGGGCTGAACTCTATTTTACCGTGAAGAAGAAGATTGAGGACGATGAGGATTTTTGCCTTCCTGACGACCCGAAGTTAAAGAAAGACCTCGTGGAAGTGAGATATTACTATAACCGGAAAGGGCAGCTTTTTATTGAAAGTAAGGAAGAGGCTAGGTCTAGGGGTGTAAATAGCCCTGACCGTGGCGATGCCCTGATTATGCTGTTCGCTCATCTGGGTAAGAAAAAGGGTGGGAAACCTAATGTTAAATATTATTACTAGGCCTGAGAAGAGTTAATAAATGGTCAGCAAATATAGAGAGTTGCGGGATGACGAAGAAACGGTAGTAGACACAAAGACTGATGTCTTTAAGGTGGCTTGTTGTGATTGTGGGGTTGTGCATTACATAAGTATAACGGTGCGGACTGAGGATGTGGTGGGGGTAAAGTTTAATCGAGACAAAAGGGCGACTGGACAGGTTAGGCGACAGGGTAGCTTTGGTAGCCGGAAGCGGTAGACCAATAGTAAAATACTATTTTTAAGGAGGGAAACCATGTCAATCAAGTATGGTAGGGAAATAAGTGTAAAGTGTCTTTCATCGGACACCAAGCCCACTACTGGCATTGCAGCCGGCACTATACTAAAGGAGATTACCAAGGCTACTACTCCTACCGGTGTTGACACCGCTAAGCTCTTTGTTTATAGCGGTGGGTGGGTAGAACTTAACCGAACAGGAGAGCTCATAACAGAGTATTTCGCTGATAGCACCAACGGCAATAATAACAATGGTGGCCTAGCAAGGGGCGATGCTAAGGCTACTATACAGGCTGCCGTTGACCTCTGCACAGGTAGAGGCCGTCACCGAGTTCGGGTAGCACCGGGTGGGTACACCGAGAGCGTGAACTTACCCTTGAACGCTATCGCATCCTTCGGCGAGCTAATAGCCGACACTCCAACAAGGCGAAGTGGTGGTTCTGTCTGGTGGGCTTCTGGTGGAGCGAGCGAACCATGCCTCACCGTGCGAGGTCGTGGTTGGCGTATCGCCGGCTTTGAGCTTGACTCGCCGACCGGTGCTGCTGCTATCCTGTTACAGCGAAATCTTGGCGGAACACTGAGGTCTTCGTGGACAGAAATTGACCATAACTTTATCGGTGCGAGCATCACTGGAAAGTATGGTGTGGAGTTCGAGGGAGCGGACACCTACATTCACATTCACCATAACGACTTCAGTTTGCTTCAGGCAGCTAACGCAGCAGCCATCTTCTGCAATACGACACCGGTTGCCCTGGCACTACTAGCCATCATTGAGGACAACGACTTCCGTGAAAATGTCAACCATATCAAGGGCGGTGCATCATGGGGCTTCAACGCTGCTATCATAAGGCGTAATTCCTTTCAGGGTGTTGGCGACCAGAGCCCGACTAAGATTATTGACCTTGGCGGTGGCCGGAATAATCAGGTTTACGATAACGACTTGGGTATTTCTCAGGCACAGTATGATGCTGCTGCCGGCCATTGTGTCCCCGGAACTAATGACCAGTGGGTGAATAACCGAGTCACAGAAGGGATAATGGATGAACTCCCGGGCGGTGGATAAAAGGACAACAGGGCAAATAAGGAGGTAGGTAGGAATGGGTACTAAAAGAAGCGAATTAAGGCGAACAAAGGCGATTGCACCTTTCAATCACGAGGATAGGCTTTTGGGGACGACCACTAATGATTATGTTAGTGCTCTTGACCTCGATGCTCGTGGTATGAGGAGCAAGACAATTATCCTTAAAAACACCGATGGCTCTAACAGCCTGAAGTATAAGCTGCTTGTGTCAGTGATGTATAGCCATGGTGAGCAGGCTGAAGAGGTCGCCGAGGCAACTCTGGCTACCGGTGCTGTGGCCAAGTTCCGCTATGTCGGTGCTTATGCGAGGATGATACTTCAGGTTAAGGCTGCCTCGGCTGGCAATCAGGCAACTTATTCGGCCGACTATACCATGAGCGGTATATAGGTCTTCTTAAATACACTTGGAGGTAGGTAGGAAATGGATGCGATTCATACTGATACAATCGAGGAGCTACTGACAATAAGTGGCTTCAACATTCTCCCCCCATCAGACAATATCTGGAGTCTAGGCTCGGCTGATAAGAGCTTCAGAGACCTTCATGTTGAGAACATCGTCTATATGACCAGCGTTGCCGGTAACTGGAATCCGAGTGCTGATGACACCTATGACTTAGGCGAGAACAGTACACCGCTTGAATGGAAGGATTTATACCTTGACGGCATTGCCTACATAGATGAATTAAGGGGAGGGGATAGTGACACAATCTATGTTAGGGCATTAACTGTAGCTAGTATCCCGACATTATATGGTGTAGGTGCTTACCTTCGAATAGGTGATGCTGGGACAACTGGTATGTCACTAAACTCCGAAGACGACTTGATGGTAACTGGGGATTTTGAGGTTTATACTCTCTTAATGGTTGGTTCTTCTACAGTAAAACTCCTAGACCTAAAGGAGCTTGCCTTCGGTGGCGGGAATGACTTCAAGACTATGTATTCAACGGATGATGCAGATGCAAGATTCGCAAGTACCATATGTGATAAGACCGCAGACGGCAACAATGTCCCCGTATGGGCTTATGGGGATGAAACTATAAGGCGTGTGGATTTAGGTCTCTTTGATGGAGTCACCCAACCATTACTCACAACGATAGAAAAGGATGGCAAAGTAGCAGGTATTTCAAATGCCACATCTTCTGGTGCTGATACAACCATAACTACGGCAACTGGTGGAACTTTTAACAGCGTGGCTCCTGGAGATAGAGTTCGAGTAACTGCTGGAACCAACGCCACTGCTGGGTGGTATGTTGTAGACGCTAAAACTGATGGTGAGAACATAGTTGTGGATAGAAACTGGTGTACTGGAGCTGTATCGGGCGGCACGATTGTTGTCTATCACAGCTTCACAATGTTGTCTGCCGATGGTCTTTTCACGAGGGTAACTGATGGGGCACCAACAGACTCCAGCGTAGAAATAGATGCTGATGGCTGGTTAATCTGTGATGTAATCAGCGAGACTGGCTTGCTCTATGCAAGGATGCAAGATGCTTGGAGACACTTTACACCAGACGGTGGAAGTCCTACTTTTGCTGGACTAACATTGAGTGGGGTATTAGATACAACTAGCTATCATGAGTTCACTGAAATGGCTGCCCCGGGCCAGGGTGCTGCTAACACCGCCAGAATCTATGCCTTTGAGGGTGGTGGTGCACTGACAGACCTCTGTGCAGTATTCCAGGATGGCACAATAGATGTCTTTGCCCAGGAAGCTACCGAACCTAATAGCCCGATATTTGAGTTCCCGGATAATACGCAGTTGGTCTTGACCATGAGGAAGCCGGACAGAAAGACGATTCAGTTTGTGGCCACCTTCCCGGATGGCCGGGACTTCGTAATGAGAGAGCTTAGGTATCCTGTGGAGAAGTGGTAAATGGCGACACACTATTCCGTTAAAACAGACAGTGACCCACCAGTGGTTGTTACCTTGGTTGAAACCACTACGCCTACTCCTGTAGAAGGCTCTGCAAAGATTTATTCCAAGGGTGACAACCTTCTCTATTTACAAGATGGTGCAGGGGCAGAACATGTCCTAGAATCTGCTGGTTCAAACGTAAAGCATGAGTTCCATCTACCTGCCGAACCTGCGACAGATAACGTAGGCAATTGGTCTGTAGAAGCAATTGGCACATCTCAAAGCGTCCACTTTGTATTTCAAGTCTCAGAAGCATTTGAGGCCTTGGTCAACGCAAAGATTGTAATGATACCTGATGCTACAGAGACAATACAGTGGGATGTTCTTGTTAGTGTAGCTGCTGTAGGGGAAGCATACACTAATGATGACAGGTCGGCTGCTGACCAAACATTGGGGGTTACTGCAAGTGTACTTACGGAGATAGATATTTCTGGTGTCCTTACAGGATTGGCTCCCGGTGATTACGTTGCGATAGACTTTCAATCAGATACAGCCGTTTTGAGAATACTCGGGTTTGAGTTTGATTATACATAGCTCTAGATGTATTCCCAAAGGGAGTTAGATAAAGTGGAGATAGAACACGCTACTACGGAAAAATTCAAGTCAGGCATCGTGGTTGTCACAGAGGATAGCTCAGCACCGGTGAGCTTTATAACTCCCTTCAAAAGCGTGCCAGTTGTTACTGTGACACCTATTAGCACTGAACCTACTCATGGCGCTACAGTAGACAATATCACTGTCAATGGTTTTGATGTCTTTATGAATAAACAAGGTGGTGGACAAGCTGATGATATAACCGTGATGTGGGTTGCTTCAGACATGGGTAATCTGTAGGAGTGAGTGATGCCAATTCAAGCATACGAAGAGTTAATAGCTCGTGATGGTCGCAGGATAATAGTCAAGAAGGGTGCTAGGCTAACTACCCGAGAGGGTCTTCAGCATATCGGTTTGAAGGTTGTCCTCAATAAGATTGCTGAGGCTGAGGGGAAGCCTTTGCCATACCCTGTTATTGACGATAAACCTGTGCCGGATGGGGTTATTGAACCAAGAGGTCGGCCAGCCTAAAAATAAAAAGGAAGGTAGGTAGGAAAATGGTAGCAAAAGAGGGAGAGAAACTTAATGTTGAGGAAGCGGTCAAAAAGCATGAGGATTTTAAGGAAGACCTGAGTGATGTCGATGCTGGCTTGGGTGAAAAGGCTGAGTTATTTCTAGCCACTCAGCAACGCTTCCAGCACGCAGTCGCATACCAGAGACTAGCCATCCAATCCCAGAATGTTCGGTTATCAATATCGGCTAATGAAGCAGCCGGTAACTCCCGAGGGACTGAGGAGTTCAAGAAGAGGCTGGAAACCATGGAGCTTGACCTGAAACACCAACTGAGAAGCATCAAATCTATCGACAAGCAATTCCCCGAAGCTAAGAAGATGATGCTAGAGATGGTGGAGAAGCGTAACCAGCAGACACTAGAGCAACTATTCGGATAGTAAGGAGAAGCCTTATGGCTGACGAGCAGCAGACTTCTAAAGAACTCGTTGAAGCTCGAGAAGGTGAAATGGCCGACCTCTTCTCGAGGATGGACGAGGATAGAGAACTTTACTACTTGGCCGAATATAAGATGTTAGACCTTGAAGGCCAAGAGGTTCCAAAGAACAAAGTCCATAATATAACCCTCAATGACCCCGCTCTTTTTGCTTATAGGGCTATAGCGATAATATCATCAGCCCATCAGCAGACAGTAGTTGAAGGCAAGGGAATGACGGACGCTGAGAGTTCATATATCGAGGAATTTCTCGATGCCGTTCTTTATGAGATAGATGTCCGGCTAGGCAATATTGGCATAGCCGGTCTATTCCCTTATATGTCAGAGCAGGCGAATGTCAGAGGTCGTGCGTGTGCTCGTTTTCTTTTCCGTAAGGTAGGGGATATTCTGATACCCGACTTGGCTACTTGGGATACCCGCTTTGTCTCCTATCGCAATGACATTAACGGCTTGGTCTGGGCTAATCTAAGGAGCCATCGCTCAGCCGAGGAATCCCTGCGTGAATATCCAACAGCCAAAGAGCATATCCAAGGAAGTAGCGCTACCATCCTTGACTTCTGGAAAAGCAAAAAGAATGAGGTATGGGTCGAGGACCATAGATTACATGCCCGGGGTCACAATTATGGGATGCCGGTCATATACCAGATAGTGCCGGCGGGTTCAATGCTATCCGACCCTGACGCTGTTAGCCATGAAGGTGAGAGTATCTTCGCTCTTGACAGGAAGATATGGCCTGAACTAAATAAGGCTGCCTCAGTTCTCCAGACACTTAATATGATGAGCTTCCTTACACCGATGCAGTATGAGAGCGAGGCTGGGGAATCAGCGACATTACCTGATAAACCACCTTACGGAGTAGGTGCTGTTACCGCCGTTGAAAAAGGTGGTGGGTTCAAGAAGATGCCGATGGAGGATATGAGAAATGCCACCAGACATCTTCTTGCCTTGCTTGAGGGTAGGGCTCAGAGAGGCTCGCTGCCATCGGTTGATTATGGCAATCTTACCTTCCCGCTATCGGCGGTCGCCATCGCCAGACTGACAGAATCTAAAGACCTTATATTTGTGCCACGGCTTCAGGGACTAGCCATGTTCTACCAGAGGCTTGCCAGAATGATAATAAGGCAATACCTGTCTTGGGGTATGGCCATGGAGTTCGGTGAAGAGGGCAATCGCAAGAAGTTTGAACCTGAGAAGCTGAAGGGTAGTTACACAATTAAGTTCCGTTATTACTCCCAATCTCCTGAGCAGACGATAGCCAACTATGCTGTAGGACAAGCAGCCTTTAACATCGGTATGTCAAAGCATACTATATTCACGGACATTCTAAAATTGACTAACCCGATGGGTGAGATACTCAAGCGTAGGTCAGAGGATGCAGAGGACTTAGACCCTGTGCTGAAGTTGCATAATACTGTTCTAGCTTTGATAGACGATGAAAAGTATATTGACGCTAGAATATTATCTGATACTGTAGTGGGCATGATAAAACAAAGAAGACTTCAGATTGAATCACCACAACAAGCGGTCACACAGAAGCCTCAAGTTAAGGGACAGAAGAGATTAGAGGGTAATCAGTTAGTGCCTTTACTTACTGAAGGTGGTGGTGGTACTAGACGGCTTGGCCTTGACGAGTTAGAGCCCGATGAAGGGGCTGAAAGGGATACTGAGAAGAGGCAGCAGATGGCCGAGATAAATCGGACAAGGAGGGAAGCCGAAAGTGCCTAACTTCAAGTTCACTCAAGACGAATATCTCAAGATGATTGATGAGGCTATAAATATGCCCATCGAGAAGATTCAGGGTAGTAATATAGACCCGCGAATGGCTCTTACTAAAGTCCTTGAGTTTGCCGGAAGGAAAAGAGAACCTAGATTACCGAGGATACCAACAGCATGAGTCCAAAACTATCACCACCAGGTATAAAAGGCTTGTCCCGCATAGGGCTGAGTAGCAAAAGGGTAGAGGAAGCATTGCGGGGTGTCCCTCAACCTGCTAAGACTGAATCAGAGCTTCAGGCAGAGGAAGAGGAATTTGCTGTAACGAAAATACCGCATAGAGTATTTAGTAGTGATGAGGCCAAGGAACTAGGGCTAAACATTAAAGAAGGCTGGATGCTCAAAATCTTCCCACTCCTCGAAGACCCTGATGTTCTCAATCAGATGCTCATATCGCCGGAAGGCATAGAGGTTTCGCCAGAAGATGTCTTTGAAACACCTGAAGGCGAGTGGCTAATCAAGTCAGAAGTAGATGCTGCAATAAAGGATTTTAGGACTTCTCTTGCCGGAACAAAAGAGGCAAGAGAAGAGGTATCGATGCTAGGCCGTGTTCTCAGTGAGGTATTCCCGATGGATAGAGATAAAGATTCTCTAATCGATTGGGCTCTATCCAGTGAGGAGAATCTAAGCCTATTCCTCGAGCAGATATGGTCTGCGGGACGCTCACCTGATACAGAGGCCTTCGTGCAATTCCTGTTCAGTGACATTACGCCGGCTGAGATGGATGCGTTTTGGGCTACTGAAAAGGTAGTCCAAATACCAGAGCTAGGTTATGATGTCACGCTGCAAACTGAGACTGGTGAAGATATTGCTGCTCTTCTAAAACTAGATGCTAATACTGGCGTGACCAATGTTGTTATCGAAGGCCAGAATATCGGCACTTACGACCCTGATACCGGACAGATAATACCCTTTACACCTATTGAGATGGCTGTAAGCTCTCGAGGCGAGGCTGCTCAAACATTCGTTGATGAAGTTCCCGGTTTCGATAGCGGACTCCCCTTTGATATATTTTTTACTAAACAGGGAAGGGATTATCTCTTGGCCACTCTAGGTGTCGGTGGTGCTTATGTCCATAAGTATGTCATGTTACCATGGGAAAGCATGGTCTTGGATGCTCGGGCTGAATTTCAAATAGCAATCGGATTGGGGACTGATGCCGACCGAGAATTTCAAAAAGCACATTGGGATATAGTAAGGAAGTATGGCTATCCGGCAGCCTTCTTTGCTGATGACTACAACGCAGCTTTCGAGGCTTACCTAGAGAAGACACCCCAGCCACTCAGGGGTTTGATAAATTTTACCGAATGGCTTAATCCTGCTTGGTTTATTCCTATCGGTGGAACCTTTGGTTGGGGTGCTAAAGTCACAACCAAGATTCCGATAATCGGCAAAGGTGCAGAGGGAGTAGCAGCCGTGGTCCAAGGCCTCGAGAGAGGATTGGTCTTCCCTATTGCCAAGCCTTTAGAGCTTATAGGTAAGGGTGGCATAAAGGGACTAGAGAAGCTGGGCGAGAGGCTGAGCACCTCTTATGCTGAGCGGGTAATTAAGGAATCTAAGAACCTCGAGGTATTGCTTGAGCTACCTACTTTTGACAAAGATATAGCTGGTTCTTTAGTAGATAACTGGCAGAGGACAGCTATTCAGATACTAAGCAAAGCTCCGCCGGTAAGATGGGGAGTTGAGAAGGGTCTGGGCTGGCGAATCTTAGTTAATCGAGAGTCAAAAGCTATTAGAGATATACTTGGTAGGGCTAATGTGGGCTACGGCGTGATGGAGAGGCGGGGTATAAACGCTGCGGTGATGAAGACGCTAGAGCTCAGGAGCATACTACCTAACCCAATCAAGTATTTCGGCTTTGGTAAAAACGCCTTCTCATCCAAGATGTTTAACCGACTCCTACCACAATATGCTGCCGAGAGAGAAGTTGCCGGCACACTAGAGCATATCTTCACCAAGCCTGAGATGTATAACTGGAGTCGGATGGACAAAGGACTTCAATATGTCACTCGTGTCCACGAGACTAATACACTGGTCACTAATCTCTTGATTAAAGAAGGTGTCCCCCCCAAGGTTGTGCTAGAAGATTGGATACATCGAGTTGTAGAGGGAGTTTCTCGAGATGGAGAACTCGTCAGGGTCAGGGGTAAACTTGGTGTCCGTGGTGGAGGTCGTGTTGGTGCTAAGCCCTCTTATGAAATGAAGCGTAAAGCTCCGACCATGGCGGAAGGTATATCGTGGGGCATACAGTATAGCCGTAATCCCGAAGTATCGGTCGGAACATTCATTGAAGAGGCTTTCAGAAAGATAGCGGGTTCGAGGTCGGCTAAATACCTCGAACCTTTTGGTGTCTTACCATCTGAGAGGTTAGTAGCTAGATTCCCTGAAGTAGTCGAGAAAGCCTTGCTTACCAAGACCGAGCTTGCTGATGCTGCTCATTTCGGCTCCGTTATCAACAGGGCTATCCGTGGAGAGAAGTTACCTGAAGGCACTCTGAGAGCTCTCGAAAGTCGTTTTCCTGACCTCGGCAGGAAGTTTAGGGGATTAGCTCAGGAGCCGGCTCAGGTTGAGAAACAGCTAAGGGAACTCTTGAGCCAGAACGAGAAGATAATCAGGGGTTTGAGGAGAAGACTTGAGAAGGCCGAAGCCGTTGATGTCGCTGCAATAAGGGCTGAGGCTAGAGCAGAAGCAATAAGAGTAGGCATACCGGATGAGCAGAAGCTAAGGGAAGCCTTTAAGCTGATGGACTTTGAGGATAGGGCTGCCTTCCGGTCTACTATGCAGGGTCAGATAGATGAGATAGGGCAGGTTGTCTTTGAGCAGGAGGCGGAGCGTAAGGGTATCATGGAGATACTGAAGACTGACCCTATAGCTCAGTTCCATGGCGTTATAGGTAAGAAGAGAGTGCCTTTGACTTCAGTATTAGTTAAAGGAACCTTCCCCGAGTCCTTCTCAGTTAAAGAAGCACAGATGCTTATGATGGGGCGTAAGCCAAAGACTATTGTTAAGGGCAGAGTCCCCCGCGAGGTCGTGGTGGATGAACTAGCTGACCACTTCAAGATGACAGAGCAACAGCTAATTGACCGCATAGAGTATATCTATGAACAGAGGATTTTGGCAGCAGACCTTAATAAACTTGTGACGATGGCTAACAGCCGTAATCAGGATATAAAGCGGATGCTCAAGATAATTGATGATGTCGATGCTGTGCCTGATTATGTGCCTAACCTAGAGGCTGAGAAATTGGCTATAGCCAGAGAGTTACAGGTAGATGTGGCCGGTAAGATAAGTCGGCTTGAATCCGAACTCACACAGGCTGGCCGTGAGGTTACTCCACTACAGGCACACGCTACCAAGATGGGCTGGTCTGATGCTCGATACCTAGAGGAACTACGGAAAGTGATAGGCAGGGTCAGGGTCAGGGGCGAGATACCCAAAGCCGAAGCTGGTATGCCGGAGGCTGGAATACAAAAAGACCTGTTCGGTTTTGAGACTCCTTACTTCCCAAAGGGCAAGGGAGAGGTAGTTCAAGTATCTTATGATGACTGGATAAAACTGATAGAGCGTAGGAAGGAAGCTGGTCTGCCAGCCGAGCCACCCAATATAGCCATCAAGCCAAAGGTTGAAGGCGTTAAGGGTTTAGAGGCTGAGTCGCAGATGGTTCAAGTAAGGTTCGAGCCACCGGCAATCAAGTCTACACAGCAAAGGGTAGCGTCCTTAAAGAAATTGAGGACGGAGGTTAAGGCGATAACTGAGGCTCGCAAGGCTCCTTATTGGCAAGCTAGGACTGAACGAGCTCTGAGGATGGAACAGGTCAGACAGCCAGAAGTAGGCGAGGGCTTCATAATGCAGCCTTTCGCCGGCGGTAGGATATATACCGATGAGTTCAGGAATGAGTTTAACAAGTTCTTTGGCCATGATGCCGGCCTTGGTGTGCTGAGAGTTACCTCGGACACGGCCGGCTTACTGAGAATTGTTAAGGCTGCTCTTGACCTTTCGTATCCGGTTATTCAGGGGACACTATCTTGGGGTCTGGCTCATAGCTATCTAATGCTTCACCCGAAAATCGGTGTGAGGATGACCGGTGCTTGGTATAGCACTTTCGCCCAGCAGGTAGGAGCTTTCTTTAATCCGAACATACTATATAAGTGGATGGCCAAAAACGAAGCCTCAATCATGCAGAGAGTTAATGCCGGTGGAAGTATGAGGGCTGCCTTCCTCTTCCAAGAGATGAAGGCTACTGTTGGTCAGGGTGCAATAGCGAGGATGGGTGAGAACTTACTAGCCAAGATTCCACTCAAGCCATACCAGAGGGCGGAGTGGGCTTTCTTTACCGGTGGCGAATTATTGAGAGATAAATTCTGGCAGATATTATCACCCAAGGCTTTAGCTCGGGGAGAGGGACGGCAACTGGCGAGATTCCTCGACCTGCTTACCGGCCTGGCAGACCCGAGGGCGATGGGTGTGCCTATGACTGTCAGGCAAATAGAGCAGAGCTTTATCTTCTTCTCAGGTGCTTATACTAGGTCTTACCTCACCATAGTTGCTGAGATATTTAGAGGAGGCTTTACCGGAGCTCAGGCAAGGGAAGCTATAGCGGGCTTCATAGGTGCTGGTGCTGCTTATTTCACCGGTGTTCAGTATGCTATCAACCAGCTTGAGGGCAAGTCAGAGGACGAGACTTGGGATACTATCAGGGAAGGTTACGGTGTTCATATCGACCCGCTAACTGGTGAAACAGAATGGCGACCGACATCACGCTTCATGAGCCTGAAGATAGGTGATTCCTTTTATGGCGTTGGTGGTGGTATATATGGCCTGATGAGGTTGCTCAGCAACATTACTGCCACGGCTCGTGAGCTTGGAGATAGAGAGATTATTGATTTTATTCGTATCACCAAGAACGGTGAGCTAAACAGAAGGGATAATCCTTTCATCAACTGGTGGTATAACCGGTCCTCAGCCTTGACCAGTCCAATCTATGAGATGTGGCAGGGTAGGGATTTTCTAGGCTACCCGATAGAGGGCTGGGATGGCTACATAAAATATATGCTAACACTATTTGAGCCTATATGGATAGAGCAAGGTATTAACCCGCTCATCCCTCAAATGGCTCGAGACAACGAAATACCGGAGAATAATGTCGATGCTGCTCTGCGTGTCGCGGGTGAGTTTTTCGGCCTGAGAGTGAACCCTGAGTATTCATGGGATAAGGTCTATAGATATGTCAACGAGACTGTTATCCCCAAGATTGATAGAGAACTCTTCTCACAATACTTCCCACCCGAAGAGATAGATAAGATTCTCACGCTACAGAGTGAGGGTAATCTCCGTTGGCAGCACCTACCCGACCAACTACAGATGCACCTTAGAGTTATATATCCTGACCTTGATGAAGTCTGGCAAAATGCTCAGGCCGATAGTGCCTTGCGGAATAGTAATGAATGGAAGCAATGGACTGAGGCCACTGATGGAGCTAAACAGACTTACTATGAGCGTGGGGATACCTTAATCGATAGGGTGAAAACTGGCGACCTAAATACCAGAGAGCTCCGCGAGCACTGGTCTGATGCTGGGTCAACTTATGGTACTACCTTAAATACTATCGAGCAGATGGAGGTCTTTCAGGCAATATATAACCGCTTTGCTAAGCTGGAAGAGAAGGGTGAGAAGTATGACCAGATGGCTCGACTAGCTCTGGCAGAATATAACTCCATCATGTTCACCGAGTATCTTGATGAGAACGGTGAGCCTGATTGGGATATTAAAGACGCTGAGGTAGAAGCTTACATTGGGAAGTGGGGAGAGGATACATACCAGCTTATCAGGCGGATGTATGCTGAGAAGAGACTGCTGGCAGGCATGAACCCTCTACTGATTAAGCTCTCTGATGACAAGGATAGGCTAGGCCGCGAATACTGGCAGACACCTTATAAGCCTATCTACGAAATGGACGAAGATGATGAACTTGAGGGCAATATACCGGCCGAGCATTATTCCCTGTGGAAGCAGTATCAGGCCTTAGTAACTGATGCTGAGCGTGACGCTTTCCTAGAGCGTAACCCTGATATGAGGCGAGATTGGAGAGCAGAGTATCGTCTGAACAATCCTGAATCCGATGCCATGCTTGCCTTCTGGGGGTATAGCGGTAAGATACAGAGCAGGGAGGCCTATGATTTACTGCTCGGTTGGAGCCAGGAATTTAATGTGCCACTTGAAGGGCTAGGTCTTGGCTTGCCACCGCCTAGCTTGGTTGATAAATACTTTGGATATGGGGAATTACTAACCAAGTATAGTGCTGGTAGTGCCGATGCTAAGCTATGGAGGCTCGAGAATCCTAAGTTTAATGATTGGGCTATGGATAATTGGGGGTGGGCTGGAACAGAAGATTACAAAGCTATGGATTACTATAAGATTCAGATTAAGTGGAGAGCGGAGCAAGCGGATTATGATGCCTTACAAACAAACTACGCAAGAGGAGCTTTCCTTGAGGAGCATCCTGAATTTAGAGACGATAGGCGTAGGCTACAGGCTATGGACTTAGGCCTTGCTGGGATGCCACTTGAAAAAGGTTTTATTCCTGAGCGTGTTCCACTTGTGCCGTTAGAGGATATAATGGCAGCGTTTCGTTCTGCTACAACAGAAGAGGAGGCATATAAATCCCTAGATGCTGCTGTGGGTCAATACGGTCAACTAAAAGTTAAAGACACTTTATCAATCGAAGAACTTACTAAATGGAATTGGGAAATTCGTGCATCTGATTGGGCAAGGGATGGTCTCCTTATTAGGCTTGTAAGTTGGGGTAATGAATTTTGGAAGGTCTTTGGATGGTTGTCAGGAGAGGCAGACCTAGAACAGTTGGAGCGTATAAAGAGAAGGGTTCCTGATTTTATCGGCATAGTTATTGATAAATTGCTACCAATCTACCAAAGCGAACCTTCCGATAAATTTCCTGAAAAAACTTGGGATGAAGTTCTAAAACTAGCTGTTAGGAAATATGGTGTAGCCGAACTAATAAACCTAGTGGGTCAGGTGGGAGTTCCTAACCAGTGGGAAAGAATAAAACTAGAGATAGAAGACAAAGCACTTAAAAATCATATGGAAGCCTATGTGTTCTATTATAACCTACCTTCAACTGGATATGACCAAGAGCGTTACCTGAAAGAGAACACTGATTATTATAATGATGTCTGGCTGGGTGTGCTCGGGAATAAGAAAAAAGACTTTAGCAAAGTCCCTTCAGTCAAGGTTGAGAGTCTATATACTGAATGGCAGAAGCTACCTATAGGTAGTGCCAGGCGTGAGTTTGAAGCTCTGCATACTGACTTAGACCAGTGGCTTCATCTAAAGTTCGGGACTAAATTGGAATCGGAACGAAACAAGGTAACTCCAAAGGAAGAACCGCCTGAAGAAGAGACAACTGAGCTTCCTGAGCTTCCTGAGTTACCTGTGTTTCCCACATGAGGTCGAAGGTAGCCTGCCTACCATAAAGGCAGGCCTGTCCGCAAAGGGCAGGAAAATAAAGTAAGAAGGGGGATACAATGGGACAGGACGAAAACGACAAAAGCGGACAGGACGACCCTCAAGCGAAAGCTGGGCTGACTTCTGCCGGAAAGTCGCCTACTTCTGGCAAGCCAGAGAAGGTTACAGTCACCAAGGAAGCACTCCGGCAGATGGTTAGTGACGAAGCAGCGAAGGCTGGAAGACCACTGAAGGCTGAGAATGTGACACTTACTAGCCAACTGACTGACACCCGAACCGCTCTTGAAGAGAATCAGGTTGCACTGAGACAGGTGCAGCGTGAGATTCGAGAGGGCAAGCTCGACCGCAATGACCCTAATGCTATAAAGCTCTTTCAGCAGCAGGAGGAAATCGTAACCCTTCGAGATAATCTCGAGCGGGATACGAGGACTAACAAAGCTCGTAAGGCAGAGCTTGATGAGCAAGCTAAGGGGATAGCGGAGGAGCGAATCGCTACCATAGCCGAAACCTATGGCGTGGATGCTGAGGATTTGCGTAGTCTAGGCATAATTAACAGGGAAGCCCTTATCAAGTATGCTAAAGCTATTGCTCCTCAGAAGGAAGGGGACAAGGAAGGTGCTAAGGGTAAAGGCGAAGGTGCAGAGGGTAAAGATTTTGTTCCCGACACGAACACCCAATCTGGCGAGAAGGCTGACACCCTAGAACTGACCGAGGAAGAGCAGAAAGAGATTAAGCCTGCCGAACTCGCTCGAAGGATGAAAGCTAAAAACCCCGACATGCTTTAAATCTAAAAAGTCGAGGTAAAGCAAGATGACTCAAGTGCTATTGACTCCGAGCATCATCGCCAAAGCTGCGTTGATTGTCCTGGAGAATAATACCGTGATGGCCAATCTTGTGCATCGTGACTACTCTTCGGAGTTTAAGAAAGTAGGTTCTACCGTCACCATTCGTAAACCGGCGACCTTTGTTGCTACTGCTTTTAGCACCACTGTTGCGGTTCAGGATATTGCCGAGTCCAGTGTTCAGGTTATTCTTAACCAGCATCTCGATGTTTCTGTCGAGATTACCAGTGCGGAACTATCCCTGAATATCGTGAACTTCTCGGAACAAATCCTGATGCCACAGATGAGGGCTATTGCGGATAAGGTTGATACCCTGTTGACTGCCCGATATGTCGATATAGCTGGCCACACTGATGTTTCCTCATCGCCGGCCGTATCGGATATTACGGAGCTCAGGGCTCAGCTTAATATCCAGAAAGCACCTTTCCAAGATAGGCGGTGTGTGTTGCATCCGGTGACGGAGGCTAGATACCTACCTCTTGATGCGTTCCTGAACGCAGATAAGAGAGCGAATCCTCTCACCATCCGAGAGGCCTCTCTAGGTCGTGTCCTTGGACTGGACTTCTATGTTGACCAGAATATCGCCTCACATACACAGGACTCACCGGGAATTAGCGACACCGCCGGAGCTATGAAGGGCTCACAAACGGCTGCTGCTACGGCTGCAACTGTTGATGCTCTGACCGATAGTGATATTATCGCTGCGGGTGATGTGTTCAAGGTTGCGGGTAGTGATAGGGGTTATCTAATCGTTACTGGCGGTACTGTGGCCAGTAATGAGCAGATTGTCACCTTCACTCCGGGACTTGACAAGGCGATAGGGGACAACGCAGTAGTTACCTTCCAAGCCGACCACGATGCCAGTTTAGCCTTCCATAAGAACGCCTTTGCGTTGGTATCAGCCCCACTCGAGCCCCCTCTGGGTGGTGCTCGGGCTGCGGTGGCCAACTATAAAGGTCTTGCCTGCCGAGTGGTCTATGACTACACCATGAGCAACAAAAAGAATCAGATGTCCGTTGACTTCCTGTGTGGTGTCAAGACACTCGATAAGGAATTAGCTGTTCGCTTATGCGATGCTCAGTGATGAGCTTTACTCCCCTTCCCCTGCAAAGGGGAGGGGGAGAATTAAAGGAGAGAGATGAGGATACTTTGGTCAAGCAATAGCCCATTCTGTAAAACAGGCTATGGTCAGCAGACATCCTATGTCTGTAACTATTTAGATAAGGTAGGGCATAAGCCGGCTATCTTCGCCTACTACGGTCTTGAAGGTAGCATGATTGATTGGGGTTCTATACCGGTTTACCCTAATCCAGAGGATGACTATGGCATCAAGCATTGCAAAGATTTCTATGACGACTGGAAGGCCGATATTTTAATTACCTTAGTTGACTGCTGGGTGCTAAGTAATCTTGATAAAGAGATGAGATGGTATCCATGGACTCCTATTGACCATGATCCTATCCCACCTAATGTCTATGCTACATTAACTAAACATAAAGGCTTGATTAAGCCTATCGCTATGTCAGAGTTTGGTAGCCGGCAGATGGACAAGTTTAAGATTCCAAACTACTATGCTCCTCATGGCATTGACTGCGATGTATTCAAGCCTGACCTTAAATGGAGAGAAGCCAGCCGGAAAACCTATGGCTGGGAAGACTACTTTGTTATCGGCTCCGTGGGAACTAATGTCAGGGAGAGAAAGAACTGGACGGCTATGTTTGTAGCCCTTCAGAAGTTTGCCAAGACTCATAAGAATGTTGTTATGTATTGCCATACCGATGCCTTTGACTCGAGGGGTCGTAATTTACAGAAGCTCCGGGAATCGCTGGGTATTCAGGATATTACCTTCTTTCCATCCCATGTAAGGATGATAACCGGAATAGAAGAATCGGCCATGGCCAATATGTATAACTCACTCGATGTCTACCTTCAGCCAAGCAAGGGCGAGGGTTTCGGCATACCTATCATAGAGGCTCAGGCCTGTGGTGTGCCGGTGATTGTTACCAACTGGACGGCAATGCCTGAGCTCCTCGGTGGAGGCTGGCTACTGAAGGACTTGCAACGAGAATGGACAATGCAGCACTCATGGGAAGCTGATGCTAACCCTGATGAGATTGTGGAATATCTCGACCAAGCCTATAAGCTGAAGAAGAGTGGTGAGCTTGCCGAGCTAAAGATAAAAGCTAGGGATAAGGCTATCCAATATGATGAGGCGGTGGTATTCAAGAAATACTGGATGCCTATACTCGCGGACATCGAGAAGGAGATAGCTAAGCCGGTGGTCATGAACCGAGCTACTAGACGGAGATTGGCCAAGGCGGAAGCGAAGGGGGGATAAGATGCCCGGAACTAAGAAGCAAGAGACTGCTGCCCGCGTTGCCTTACAGATAAAGAAGGGTAAGCAGAAGCCGAAAGCAGGCACAGCATCGGCTCAGATGGCTAGGTCTATGACCGGTAAAGACTTGAGGGACTTCGCTAATCTTCAGCTTCCCAAAAGCCACCATAGGAAGTGAGGTGAATTATGAGTTGGCTAGTAACAGCAAGAACACACCCCGAGGTTAGAGATGCTATTGAGCAGGTGCTTCAGGATACCGGCAATTCCAAGTGGGGTACTCCAGAACTCGACCAGTATATCAAGGATGCTCTAACCGAGATTTCAAAGTATGTGCCTTATCGAGTTAAGGATGAAAGCCTCACCTTTGCCAGTGCGACCAGAGAGCTTGACATATCCTCAGTCAAGGACATTATCAGGATAAAAAAGGCCGAGTGGCTTGTTGACCGAGAGCCACCCAACTTCCGTAATATCGAATGGATTGACCAGCACACAATTAAGGTAATGGTTGAAGCGTTGCCTGATAGTGGTGCTGCTTGCTACCTATATATTGATAAGCGTCATCATCTTGACCCTATATGGCTTGTGGCCACGGCTTATGTATTGGGTGATATTGTCTCACCGACAAAGGCTAACCGGACTGGCTTCCGTTATGAGTCCACAACGGCTGGCACAAGCCATGCTGCTACCGAACCGACTTGGCCAACGACAGCAGGTGGCACGGTAGTAGACGAAGGTGTGACATGGACGGCTAGAGCTGAAGTTCCTAATTCCCTGAAGGATGGGGACACAGACCTCGAGGGCTTATTCATCGACCTGGTGGTGGCCATAGGGCTAGACAATAAAGCCCTGAAGCATATCACAACGGTCAATGTAGCTGGGTCTAATGTTGCTGAGAAATACATAACTGCCAGCAATAAAAGGCTGGCCATGGTTATCCCTCGGCTTAAAGGTATTGCTAAGGCTAATATGAATCAGTGGTATCCTACACTCTAGGACGGTTTTATGAAAACATTATCTACGAAACTGACTGCCGAGCAGAAGAAGGACTCCTTTGACTTCTTGAACAAGATAGTTCTTACCAAGGCCGGTGAAGATACGCAGACTTATACCGTAAACGACCGGATACTTTCGATTGACCATATTGAGGACGGTGGCCGGCAAACGGCAATGGTGTTGCTGGATAACGCGGATGGAGCTTTAACTGACCTTGACCTTAGAGGCTATCAGGGAGTTGTCAGCAACGGAATGATAACCAGTGACGGTGACGAATACTCAGCAAAAGCACCACAGAAGGTTATCGCTCAACAGCTACTTTCATGGGAGGGCAAACATGGCAACCTGAGATGTATGCTCAGCCTAGCCGGTAAGTCTAACCTTATGACAGAGGATAGGGCTAGTGGTAATTACACTCCTGCTGATAATGACAATGACACTGTTAAAACCCTGATAAGGAAGATAGCCGGTGATAGTGGAGTAGCCATGCTCTCGGTCTTTAACCATTGCGTAGCCCATGATGTTGTCTTTGATAGTGAGGATAGCCTCATAGATAGCTACAAGCCCAGAGATAGCTTCGGTGTTTATCTCAATAGTTCTCGATGGGTTAAGATAAAGGAATTGCTGGGCTATACATCCTGTGTCGCTAGATTTGAGGATGATGGCGACCTTCATATCTTTAACCCTACTACTACCGGAACAACCTATGATTATGAATACAGCCTAGCCAGTGGAGAGCATACCTTCTTTGCCAAGTCACATCGCAAAAGGGTAGTAATTCCTAACTATATTGTGGTGAGCTCCCTAGAATCTCAGGAAACACCCTACACCGGTTTTGCCAAAGATGACAGTGCTGACCTGCCTGAACTAGAGCAGAGGCAATTCAAGCAACTGAGGGTAGAGAGTAACGCACAATGCACGGCTATCGCTACGGCGCTGCTTTCTCACTATCAGATGGACGCAGAGAAGGGTCATGGGGAGGTTCCCATAAATGTCGGGGCTGAAGTATATGACTATGTAAAGATTACCGATGCTCGCGAGGATGATTCAAGGGTAGGAAACATCAGCTATATAAGAACACATTTCAAAACTGGGGAGATACCTACCGTTGAGTTCCGCTTCGGGGTTCTATTAGCTGCCGGCTTAGCGGGGACAGCAACGCCATCTTCTACCTCGGCTGACCTGAGCGAACTGATAGACCTGATAGCTGAGCTAACGGCTGCTATCGAACAGCTAAGACTCATGATACAACAAATCATCGAGTGGCTCAATCTTCTCTGGCAGTATGTCTATATTGACGATGCCGGCGACCTAGTTTTAAGGGCTAAGGTCAACAGTTGGATAATAATTTTAAACGACATGAGTTTCACTTGCTCTAAAAAGATTGGCTTCCTGCTCTCAGTAGCTAACTGCCGGCTCTTCTGGCATGATGATAGTGGAACTTACGAACATATCTTCTGTCCTGAAACTACCGACCATGGCGGTTTAGGAGATGCAACCTATAAATGGCTTAGTGGATATATTCGGGAAATCCATTGCGATGATGAACTCTATATCCCTTCTGAGGCGTAAATGACTTCAAGATTATTAAAGGTCAAGGGGACCCAACTCTCCTATAGAGATTTTGGTAACACTGAACGCCTGCTCACTGGTAGTGCTGTAGGGGGTAGCTTTTCTGGCAACCTCAAGGTCAAGGGGAACTACTTACACTATATGGATAATAGTAGTGACCAGAAGAGGTTGCTGGGAGTCTTAACTGGCAACACAGGCACGGCTGGTAAGATAAAGAATAAGGGTGATGAGCTTTATTACATCGACCACAGTGGGAATGAAAGACGCTTATCTACTATCACTACATACTATACCGATGCTGCCTCAGTAGATGGAGAGGTTAGGCGTAGTTTTGAGGATGGGCAAATAAGTGAATCATTTTCTACTATACGCAACGGAGCGGGGACAAACTCGGATGACTCTTCTAGCCCAATGGAGTTAAGGGTAGAGACAGATGTAGTTGAAGATAAGTGGGATAGAATTAAAAGAATACTAATGCTCTTTCCTACTACGGATATACCGGTCGGTGCTGTTATTCTATCGGTTGGTCTATATATTCACATCACTTCTCATGCCGACCAGTTCACTCAAACCTATGCTATCAATGTTTATAGTTCTAACCCAGCATCCGATACAGCCTTGATAGCTGCGGATTACGGAACGCTGGGTACTACACCATTTGCTACTGAGAAAGCAATCTCAACACTTGTAAATGGTGCTTGGACTAGCTTTGCTCTAAATGCTGCTGGAAGAGCAGCCATAATCAAAGGTGGTATTACTAAACTAGGTCTGAGAGAGGCTAACTTTGATGCTCCCAATAATACTCCTAGCTGGCAAGGGGCTAACCTAGCAGCTGCTGTATCGATTAAGACTTCCGAAAACCCTGATTCCACAAAGAGACCATACCTGAAGGTAACTTACATTACATAAAGGAGAATCTCATGGAAGGTTGGATAGGTGTAGCAGCAGTTCTCTTTGTCAATGCTATTGGTTGGGTCTTAATCATTCGCCGGAATGGTAAGAAGGATGCCTACTATCAAGGGCTTATGAGGGGAGAGATAAAAAGCATGGGCGATAAAGTCGATGGCCTGCCATGCCAGGCTGACACAGGATACTTAGAATCCCGGGGTGCTATCAAGCAGCACATGAAAGATACAGATAGTCGTATGCAAAAGCTGGAAGGTAAAGTATTCGGTGGCTATAAGCCATCAGGCTTATAGCTGAGAGCTCCTTAGAGCCACGATAAGTGGTTGTATTACAATGTAAGTATAAAGCCCTGTCTGATAGATGGACAGGGCTATTTTTTATTTTATCTACCCCCTACTTAAGTACCATAAAAAGGTATTGACAAAGAGTGATAAGTTGTGATAAAGTGTGATTGTTATGGTTAATAGAAAGAAACTAGACCGCAACTCAAGGATATGGGACTACTATAAGAAGGGCTACCGCTATCAGATGATTGCCAATATCTTCAAGATGAAAGTCAGCACTGTCGGTATGGTTATCTTAAGAATGAATCAGAAGGAGAGAGAAAATGCCAAAGGGAACAGTTAAGGATTTCAAGGAATCAGCCGAGAACCTCACCAATCCTGATGAGGTCAAGTACCTGCTAGAGAATCTTCATCAAGCACAGGCTCAGCTATCAGCCCTACAGGATACACTGGAAGAGTCCAATGCAGAGCTTGTAAGCTCGATAAGAGTGAAGCAAGGTGAAGTAGATGCCATCCTGCTTGACCTGAAGGGTGACAAGTCAAAGGACATCGAGGGAGCTATCGAGAAGCATGGTAGCTTTCAAGACCTCAATACCGGTGACTATGCTATCCGCTACCGGCGTATGATGAGGAGCTTTCATGTGCCACCTTTCAAGAAGTGGTATCAGAAGTATGTCTCAGCCGTGGTTGTGGAAACAATCAATGTTCAGGCTCTCAATGGTCTAATCAAGGGCAAGTTGCTTACTGAGGAAGACCTGAAGAAGCACAAGGTCATCACCGAAGAAGCTCAGTATGCCTACTATGTGAGGTAGAGATGAAGGTTAGATGGGTATGGTGTCTCTTTATAGCATTGTGTCTCTTCCTCATCGGACTTTTCATCTCATGCACAATTCAAGGATGGAGAATGTAATGCCAGTCTATGAATCTGAAGAGCTACCAAGGGATAAACTAGAAGAGCTACGCAAGAAGAGCAAGTGTAAAGAGTGCGGTGGGTGGGTCAATATGTTTCTCGACCCTGAGAGTGGTAAGGCTTTTCTTGCGTGTAACGATTGGCTTCGGACTCACCATGACGGCATAATGAGAGAAGGCCGTCTGTTTGAGGAAAATATAGTAACAAGGAGAGAGAGAATGGTAAAGGAACTAGGTAAAGACAAAGCGACTGCACTAGCCCCTTATGCCGGAGCGGTGCTCAAGACTGAGACTGAGGCTATGGAGGTCTTGAGGACTGTCTGGCCAGATGCACCAGTCGAGAACATGAGGGTGGCAGCCCTGATATGCGTCCAGTATGAACTCAATCCGCTTATGAAGCACATCTATCTACTACCCTTCAAAACGAAGGGTGGTGGTACTACATGGGCTACGGTCTTGGGTATCCAGGCTAACCGACTCATTGCCCATCGAGCCGGTGACTATAGCTATGTGGATGATACCCCACGGATAATGACCCGAGTGGAGGAGGAGAGAATCTTTGGCGAGGTCTTGGACGACCGGATATGGGCGATAACCAAGCTCAAGGACGCAAAAGGTAATGAGGCTGTCGGCTACGGATTCTACCTGAAGAGCGAGAATCCCTATGGAACTGACAAGGGCAACACGAGAGCTAACATGGCCTTCATTCGGAGCGAGAGGCAAGCCATGGACAGGCTCTTTGCCGGCAAGCTACCACAGGCTATAGATGTCATGGATGAGCGGTATATGGTGACTGTCGATGACCGTCAGGTAGATACTATAACAGGTGAGATTCAGGAACCTAAAGCTGAAACCGCAGTAGCCGATAAGCCAGAGCCAAAGCCGGAGCCTGAAGTTGTCGAGGGTGAGATTGTTTCCAAAGATGCACTCCCATTTACAGCTACACCCAAGGGAGAAGATGTCACTGAGGAGCAAGCTCAGTTAATCTCCGCAGAGCAACTCGCATCCCTCAAGGAGCTAATGGCCAAGGTCAGTTTTACGGCTACCGACATAGGTGCTTTCTGTAATAAGGAACAAGGCTGGAATATCAGAGAGCTCAAAGACCTGAAGGTTTGGCAGTATGATATGGTGGTTGACCATATCAAGGTCTCCAAAGCGATAAGCTAAATAGCTTGCTGGTGTGGCAATATTCGGGAAACGGCCGGGGGGGGTGGTGATGCTCATTGCGGCTAAAACCATTCTCACTCGGAGGGTTGGAGAAACCGGGCCAGCAAGTCTGCCAGCTACCTAGCGAATGGTAGTGCTACTTAGCTCTAGCTGGTAGGGAAGCTCTGGGGGGTGAGGCAAACTTACGGTAATGTCTTAATGGCGGGAGACCAGCCCACCAGCTCCCCAGGGCTAAAGGAGAATAAAATGAAAGAACGACCGATCTTAATGAATACAGAGAATGTCAAGGCTATCCTTGATGGTAGGAAGACACAGACTAGAAGGGTGATTAAGCCACAGCCTGATTTTACTGAATACCCTGATGGTAAGATATTGCCCTATGAATGGTCTGAATGGATGGCTAAAGTTAAATGCCCCTACGGTCAAGTAGGCGATAGGCTTTGGGTGAGGGAGACTGTCGTAATAGATGGCTACCTTGACCTTTATTACAAAGTAGATAATACACCTTTGCCGACTCCACCGAATGATTGGAAGGGGTATCGTGGTGGTGAATGGGTGGGGAATATCCCATCAATACACATGAGCAAGTGGATGACAAGTAGATGGCTTGAGATTACTGAGGTTAGAGTTGAGAGGGTGCAGGAGATAACGGAAGAAGATGTTAAAGCGGATTTCTTTATTGGACAAATTGTTAATGGACGATTAGTAATAACACCAGCAACTAAAGAAACAGCACCAGAACTCTGGGACTCCATCAATGCCAAGAGAGGTTATGGCTGGGAAGTGAATCCTTGGGTATGGGTGATTAGCTTTAGAAGGTTAATAGATGGCAAGTAAAGACGCGTATTACTTCAGGCATGATGCCAATGCTTCCTCTGACCTGAAACTGAAGGCTCTCCGAAAGAAGTATAAGTGGAAAGGTCAGGGCTGGTATTGGTTTATTGTTGAGAAACTGAGAAGCGAGGCTAACTATAAGCTAAGTTATTCAGACCTAACTTTTGATGGTTTGTCGGAAGATTTGGGTGTTGGAGCAGAGAAGGTTAAACAGTATATTGACGATTGTATTGAGAAATTCAAAGATGAAAACAGTAGTCTATTTACCAAGAATGGTAATTACTTTTATTCTGATAGGCTTAACCGGGATATGGAGAGGCTCGAAATTTTAAGGCAGCAGAATGTTAAAGCTGGTAAGGCATCAGCAGCGAAGAGATTTGGAGCCAAAGAGGATATTGTAGATGAAAGGTTAGCCAAGCTGGTAGATATTTACGAGAAAGAAATCGGTATGCCTACCCCCGCTCAATTTGAGGAGCTCAAGGATATACTTGACGAGTACCCGGAAGGTTGGTTTGAGGATGCAGCCAAAGAAGCCTCGCTACAGAACAAGCGAAACCTGAAGTATATCTTGGGTATTCTAAAGCGGTGGAAGACTGAGGGTAAGGGTTCTGGCAAAGCTCCAAAGAATGAGCTCACGAAAAAGAAGTCTAGCGGTATAAGGATGGATGGTTAATATGGCTAAGACGAAGATTGATTGGGTAAAGAACCCAGACGGCACACAGGGCTACACTTGGAATCCTATCACCGGCTGTCTAAATCACACCAATGGAATGTGCAAAGGCGGTAACTTCCCCTGCTATGCCTACAGGCTGGCTCATACTAGGTTGAAGGAGACGTATCTGGCGAATAAGTATGGGGTAGCTGCTAATGAGAAGTCGCAAGACGAGTATTATGAGAATCGCAATGACCCCTTCTATCCCCGCTTCTGGCCTGAAAGGTTGGAGGAGTTAGAACGCCGAAATTGGAATACAGACCAGAGTGACGGCAGGGTAAAAAGGCACGGTATATTTGTCTGTGATATGAGTGACCTATTTGGCATTGGAGTACCCGAAGAATGGACGAATAAAGTGCTTGAGGCCATTTGGCGTAATGGGGGGCATGACCGCTTTTACCTCTTAACAAAGCAACCTCAGAACCTAGCCAAGTTCTCACCCTTCCCTGATAATGTGTATCTCGGTGTAACAGCCTGCAATCAAGAAATGTTTGACAATGCCGTAAAGTATCTCAAGGAAGTGAAAGCGACTGTAAAGTTCATCAGTTTTGAGCCTCTTTTAGAGAGGATAAACATTGACCTTTAAAGGAGATTGGGATGAGAATTATATCATATCGGAAAATGCCAAAAAAATACTTTGATACATGCGAAGCCCGGCGATGCTCTAAAGGGGCAAAACATATTGTAACAATCATCAGTAAAGGAGGCGAGCACCGGACAGATTATCAAGATTACTCATTCTGTGATAAGCACATGCAACAATTCAAGGATGAGGCGGAGGTAACTAATGCCTAATAAATTAGAGGAAGCAGGTATAGCGTGGATTATTCTGGGAGCTCAGACAAAACCAACACTCCAGCCTAAGATAGAGTGGGTCAGGGAGATAGTTGAGGCTGCGGATAAGGCTGGGGTGAAGGTGTTTTTGAAGGATAACTTGATGCCTTTGATTGAGCCAGTGGGCATCGATAAAGACTTCTTAACAAAAGTAGCTATTGATGGTGACAAGGCGTATGTAATATTAAGACAGGAGTTACCGAGTGGATAAGTTAGAAGGCACTAGCCGTAAGCAAAAGCAGCTATGCCTTGAGTGTGGCTCTGAGTATGAGGCTGCAATCCACACTCTCTTCGGGCATGACTTGGATTTAGCTAAAGGCCGTTGCCTCGAGTGTCGTAAAAGGATTGTTGCTGAAGAGGAAGCCAGAGAAGAGGCTCTCCGTAGCCTTGAGATAGCTAAGAAACTGAGTCTATGGCGGGAAGAGTCCGGCATACCACCCAAGTTTATGAATGAAGAGTTTGGAACCTTTGATACTAAGAGAGCCGGCAATGTCAAGTATGTCTACCAGAAGTGCCTCTCCTATGCTAAAGGCTTTCCTATCGATTATCAAGCCTATGTCCGTAAAGAGGTTAAGGCTTACCGTTCATTGGTATTGGTTTCGATAGATGTGTGGGGCATTGGCAAGTCTCACCTTGCCTGCTCCATTGGTCACAACATACTGAACCGGTGGAAGGGTGAGGATATAACTAACCCTATCTTGTTCATATCTGAGCCTGACCTATACCGGAGTATTCAGAGAACCTACAACTATACGCCTGAAGAGAAGCGTTATCTCGAGACAGAGGATGATATTATAAAGTCCCTGATTTACCGTCCTCTTCTGATACTTGATGATGTTGGCAAAGAGCGGAGAACTAAGCCTGACTTTGTGCAGAGGATTCTCTTTGCTATTATTGACGGCCGGTATAAAAATCTGAGGCCTATAGTTATGACTACGAACTTATCATCTGATAGTCTCAGGGATTATATGGGTGCTGGCTCTGATGAAGCCAGCTTTGATAGGTTGTGGGAGATGACCGGTGGCGAGTTTGTTGTCTTAAAGGGTGAAAGCTATAGGCGGAAGGAGTAAAGAAATGGATAAGTTGAGAGATGACATAGTGGGAATATGCTTAAAGTCTGATTTAACAGACTCAAGTGGTGGGCATGTTGGATGGATAGATAGCTTTGCTACGGAAATCCTCTCCCTCATCTACCAGCACATACCAGAGGATAGCGAGGAAGTAGTAGTGATAGATGAGGATGGGAATATCGTTAAGGTAAAGCCACCAGAGGATAAGGTTAAGGCGGTGAAGGAAATACGGGGCGAAGTGGAACTTGCTGTTTTGCAATTTGCCAATGACTACCACAGATTTGAACGGATTCGTGCTGATGTAATTTTCAAGGGAATAAAATCACATCCGAAGTTTATTGATGAAATCCTCTCCCTCATCCGCCAGCACATACCAGAGGATAAGGTTAAGTGCCATGTTCAGTGTAGCCGATGTGGGAATAAAGTTTCAAATACTGTTTTCTCCTCCTTGCCAGAGGGGTTAGTGGTCAGAGCTTTTGTGGAATGTGCGGAATGTATAGAGAAAACCCCAAAGCTACCAGAAGAACAGGTTAAGGCAGTGAAGGAGATACTGAAGGAAATAGTTGGGAGAGTAGATAACCATACTGTATTTAGCGACCTTTATTTTAAGAGGTCTGCCACCCAAATCTGCCAGCTATTTGAACGACCCAAGGTGAAGTTGCCTAAAGCCAGAGAATACAACTATATAGTAGATAGATGCATCAGTGTGGAAGGTGTATTCAGAGCAGGAGAAGAGTATATTCTTCAGCAAGTCAAAGAGGCACTGGAGAAGGAAGGAGTGGTGATAGAATGAAACTCTATAAATGTGATAAGTGTGGCAAGACTTATGATTTCCCTGTTGTTAGGCGAGTTTTTATTGAGGATTCAGGTATAGGGCCAGATAGACGAGAAGTGTTTTTACTGGTTAAAGGTTTTGTACATAAAGGTGTATTAAGTGGGAACCAAGACGATGTTGGATATGACCTTTGTTCTGATTGTACTAAATCTGCTATAAGGAAGGCAGGAGTGGGGGTAGAGGACTGATGTGGAATTACAATGGCTATCAATCTCGCAGCAAGGTCTATACTTTCAGGGGATGGTTGCTATGGATATGGTGCGAACATGAGCAATGGCAAATTGGTATGAAGCCTGACGGGATAAGGTTGTTTGGCTTTGAGTGGACTCGTTATGATTACTAGAATAGAAAACCATAATCATATTCTTAGGGAGGTGAAAGATGACTGATAATCCAGAGCAATTTACTATGACTGATGGCTCACCTTACAATGGGATGTTGAGAAGAGGACATTCCGTGTTTAAGGCTAAGAGCCACAAGGGGACGATGATAACTTTCCAAGAGATAGACCTTGAGGAATATGATAAGCGAGTTCATAATTTGGCTGTTGAGTTGGCAAAAATGCCGAGTGTGGATTTACTCTCCATTCTCAAGGACGCTCTATTTGATTTACCACTTGATTATCTATGCCAAGTGGAGGGTAAAATTAAGAAAGAACTTGAGAAACCAGAGCCAAAGATTGAAACTAAGGTAGACACAAACTACAGAGGAACTTGCGTCAACCTGAATGTTGGTGGGAAGAACCTTGTGGAATTGAGGCATTAAAGAAATGTATAGCAAAACCATAATAATCCTCCTGGTTCTGGTAATAGCGGTAATGAGTTTCTTTCAAGTTAAGGCTCAAACTGATACCGACTATTTGATAGAAGCTATGGAAGTTGCCCGGGATGCTCACCAGTATTATGTGGAGAACCCTGATAAGGCTATCTATTCGCCAACTGAGTTTCAAGATGCTCGTTGGGTAGAGATATATAACGAGGTCATCAAAGAATTAAAAGGAGGATAAGATGAAATTCAGAAAGAAGCCAGTAGTAATTGAAGCAGTGCTCTATGATGGTAGCAAGGAGTCAATCGCCAATGTGCTGCGTTTGGGGAAAGACAGTGGCAGAGCTATAGGGTTGCTTCCCGACTGTCTTACCATCAAAACACCCGAAGGAACACATAAAGCAAATATTGGTGATTGGATTATCAAAGGAGTTCAAGGGGAACTCTACCCTTGTAAGCCAGATATATTTGAAGCAACCTATGAGAAAGTATGATGAGGTTATTAAGGTATTAAAAGGAGTGACTAATGGCAGACACGCAGACTTTCAAGGTTGATGGATACATACCCTGCCAGATAGTCTTTGATGATGGACGGAAGCTGGCTTTTACTGGTGTCATCTGTGCTATCAGGGGTGATGGCTGCTATGAGCTTAGCTTCCCATCGGCTCATGCTTTTATGAGTGCCAATCATAAGTCAATAAGGAAGTTACCCGAGAAAGAGGGAAGCGAGGCATTATGGGGTGGCATCCCCGGTCGAGACTATGAGATACACAGTAGATTGATGCCGAGGAGAGCGAAGCGTAAATGACCTTACCATACAGCGAAGATATCCTCAAGCTCAATCCAGAACTAGGTGAGTTAATGCCGAGGTCGAGCAAGTATAAGAACAAGCGAACCTTTGCTGTAGATAGAACATTTGCCTCTGGCCTCGAGGCGACTAGAGCCGGTGAGCTTAACCTATTATTGAGAGCCAAGGAGATATTCTGTCTCTGTTATCAGGTGTCCTTTCCCTTACACGCTAAGATTGAATATGTTGCTGACTTCGTTTACCTGAATAAAGAATTGCATACCGTAGTCGAAGATACTAAAGGCTTCTCAACCAAGGAGTATAGACTCAAGAAGAAGCTATTTGAGGACAGATATAACATCAGTATCACGGAGATACGGAGATGAAGAAGTATCAGATAATATATGCTGAAAGGGGGCTAAGATGAAATGGTATCCATTTAATAAAAGTAAGGGTTACAATCAGAAACGCCCGCCTGAGAGAAAAGATGTCTTGGTTATACTTGAAAAAATGAGTTCTAGTTTACCGCGGTCTATAGCTGTAGGTTATATGAAAAACTCGGCTGGGCAAAAGCGGTATCCTTATTTTGTAATTCCGGGAATTGGTGGTAAGGTTATCGCTTGGTGCGATTGTTTGCCTGAAGGATTTTTTAAATCTATATTACCTTATACAAATGAAGTAGAGAGTGATATAGAGTTATGAACTGGCCGATATGGAATTGTCTAACGCCGGAGTGTCGCGAGAAGCTCCGGCAATATCAAGAGCGGTGGTTCAAAGAGGGGCTCAAGCCCCCTTCTTTTTATCCAGAGATAGAATCACTGGAAGAGATAGACAAGCTGATGAGACAGCCACCCAAATACACGAAGGGATTGCCTGATGATTGACGAATGGTATAGTCCTAAAGAGATAGAGTTCACCGATAGGCAGCATATCGATTGGCTCGTTGAGCAGCTACCATCTCTGAAGGCTGGCTTCTGGCCGAAGCAACCGTCCAGTAAACCAGAAGGTATCGCGGAGGATGGCAAGCCACCAACGAAAGCCCATATCAAACCTCGAGCCTATTTTGTGACACCGATACAATTCGCTGCCGAGGTAGAGTGCCGGCTGGAGGCCTGCGGTATTGATGGCCTGATAACCAAGGCTATCAGGATATGGAATGAGAGCGAGGAGTCAATAGGTAAGCACCTGCGAATGTCACCAGAGGTTATCAGGTTCCGGGTTGAGGCAACACTAACCCATATAACAGGATACCGGCGGAAGAGATACTACGACAGGTCTAGGGTGCTACGATGAAACCCAAATTATTAGATTTATTCTGCGGTGCTGGTGGTGCGAGTATGGGATATCACCGTGCAGGCTTTGAGGTAGAAGGTGTGGATATAAAACCACAACCGCATTATCCATTCAAGTTCTACCAGGCAGATGCCCTGGAGTTTCCCCTTAAAGAGTATGATGCTTACCATGCAAGCCCACCGTGTCAGAAGTTTAGTAAGGCAGTCAATGTGAGAGTTGACCATAAAACTCGCAGAGACATCCACCTTGATTTAGTAGGCGATACTAGAGATTACCTTCTAGCGGCCGCTAAACCATTTGTCATTGAGAATGTCCCCGGCTCTCCGCTGCGGGATTATATCAAATTACATGGCACTATGTTTGGGTTAAAAACTAATAAAGAAAGATGGTTTGAGTTGCATGGCTTTGAAATATTACTATTGCCGGCTCGTTACACAAGCACAAAGGGGAAAGTTAAATCAGGGGAATTCGTAGGGATTATGCAACACTCAAAATACCCCAACGAGAGATATAGGAAGGATGAACTCGCTGCGGGCTACGCTATAGACTGGGGCTTAACTCGTTATGAATTACGCCAAGCAATCCCCCCAGCCTACACAGAATATATAGGGAAGTATCTGATGCAAGCTGTAGTTAAAGAAGGACGGCGAGACTGAGGTTATTGTTAACTCTACGTCTCGCCGTCTAGTTTAGGGGTCTTAAACTGGCTCTCAGAGCGTCATAGCTTTGAATCCTTACCTTCCTTCTGGCTATTGTGCTGCATCAGAGCTTCACGGACATACTGGCCGAGAGGTTTGCGTTGCTTCTCTGCCATTGCCTTTGACTCCTTGATGACCTCGGCCGGCACTCCCCTAATCGTCCACTGATTTGTTTTAGGCATCTTTCTCTTCTCCCTTCCCTTGTTTCTGACTGGACAGGTGTGTTACTGCTCCGAACTTCTCTTGCCTCTCGTAGTCATAGAGTAGCTCGGTCAACCTAGCCTCGGCCTCATCTTGGTCAGTCTTCAGGTCATCCCATGGGAACTTGTCATAGCTCCTCTGAAGCTGAAGAGCCGAGCCCCCCTCGCTCTTGACAGTCCAGCCGTTGAGCCCGAACTGCTTGACTAGCTGCACAAGTACCTGTTGCTCGGCTGGAATTACCCTATCCCCTCGGCTATCATGCTTTGCATAGCCATACGCCGACTTGAAAGGGTCATCGTCTGGCTGACGCTTGATGCGAGGGTAGAAGCTGAACAGGTAGTTAGGCCCCTTGAAGACCTCGAAGCTGGCAACCATAGTTGAGCCATAACCCAAGGCAAACACGAAGTCGTTGATGGCCTGCTTTATCTCCTTTACCTCCTCGATATACTTGGAGTTTTGCTTAGCTAATCGCTCTAAGTCTAGCTTTATCTGGTCAAGCTCCTCTCTGTCTGGTCTTATCAGGCTAAGCTCGTCCATTAGCAGGCCGTTGGTTTGTAGGTGAGCATCCTCAAGCCTCTCGAGCTCATCGACCCTTGCCTTTAGCATTGCCTTGGTCTTCTCGAGTTCCCATATACGAACTTGTGCCTTCACAAAGTCGAGCTTCTTTGGCTGGCATAGCCTATTGACTAGCCTTTGAATACGAAACATTATTTACTCTCCTTCTATCATATAGTTGTAATTGAGTTTGATGTGCTGAACAAAGTATCGACCCTTTGACTCAGCAGCCATGAACTCATCGAATATATCCTTGCTTACGCCTTGGTAGCTATAAAGCCGGCCTGTCTTGAACCTGACAAACAGCTTCTGCTCAATGGCATCATAGCGTATAGCCTCGATATTCGATGACTCGACCGGTATCATCTCTGGCATCTTAATCACCCCCTTTCTTTTTACCTAGCCCGAGTTCTTCGTAGGCCTCTTGCAGAGTCTTGCCACATGAGCCTACATACTGAACACCGTCTTTCCACCAAGCGAACAGCCAAATGCCATACTCCATCCCTGCCTTAAAGGATATTTCAGCTTGGCAAATGAGAAGTTTCTGCACTTGGTTTTGTATTGGGTCAAAGACAGCATCCCTGCTCGTCATCACTGTACCTTTAGTTTTCTTCACTATATCGTCAGCTTCCATTATCACCCCCTTTCCCGGCCTATATTCAGGCCGATGACTGAACCATAAAACAAAATGATAATATAGTTCGTTCACCGATACCCCCTGACTACCTCTTTTATTTCCTTCCGGCGTTCCTTGTCATCCTTGGCTGAGGTATAAGCCGGTAAACTCTGGCCGTTGACACTGACCGCGATACTCAAGCCCTCGATGTAAGCGTGGGTATAATCGTTCCGGTGTGCTCTTACCCAAGGCCAGCCACAGAGCGGGTCAGTGCCGGTCAGTGGTGGTGCAAAGCCATTGCCGTTATTGCTCATAGCTCACCGTTCTTTCTCTCATCATGCCAGAGCACGGCTGCTGCCTCTTGCACTGGTAGACATGGAGCCGTTACCTGCTTGTAGTAGGATTTCCGGCAAGCATCATATCCTAGCTTCTGATGCCGGTGTAGTAGTTCCTTTAGAGTCTTCTGCTTCATGATGATTAGTCCAAACATGATTCCCCCCTTTCTATTTCTTGCCGGTGCTCCTTTCAATATAGTCAGCCGGTATCTTGTTAAAGACGAACAGAGCATAGAGATAGAGTGCTCGCCTGTTGACATCATCTGCCCTGGTGCAAGCTACCCTGAAGTCATTGCGAACCACGGCTCGCAAGAAGTTGCCGAGGTCTGGTCGCCGGCCATAATACCACTCTTGAATATGCTCCATGCACATGGCCACATGGTCGAGCTCATCCGGTGCGAACCTAAACGTCTCCGGCATCATTGTCGCGTTACTCTCAACCCATTGTCGAATCTCATCGTAAGTCATACCTGACCCCCTTTCGTATTTGATACCGTAATTCTAGTAGTCTTCGCCTCGCTCTACAGCATCGGCACAAGCGTCACAATGCCAGCCCAGATATTGACCCCTGTCGTTCTTGGTGGCATATGGGAATCGTAGCCGATGCCCCCAAATATTACCCGCTACCTTAACGATACGCTCACACCTGCTACACAAGATTTTAGCTGTGAAAGCCATTGTCTGACCCCCTTTCGTATTTGATACCCTCATTCTATGGCTATTAGCCCAACCTTTTAAGCGTTGCTTTGCACGCACATTCACTACATAGAATGTCCGTTTTGTCTGGCATAACATAAACCTCTTCAACTCTCGCTTCACCACAATCTGGGCAATGATAGGTTACTTTGTAGCACGCATGGACAGGGAACCTGGTGCTCATTAGCTTACCGCATTCTGGACAAACCTTCATGTTGTAACTCCTTTTTACTCTCATTCTACTCCTACCCTGTCCGACATAGCAAGGTGTCCGTCACTAACCCTGTCCGACTCTCCTGCCTCATTGTCCGACATACTCGCCTATCCTCACTATATCAGCCGTTTGCTCTCTCTTCCTGCCGAATATCTCGGCATTATTAGGAACTTGACAACCTCTCCACGCCTGTGCTATCCTTATATCCAGAGGGAGAAAACGCCCATAACACCGATAACACTTTGCTTGAGCCGGTCACTTTGTCGAAGGACTTGACCCCCTTTCACTGTGGCCGGCTCTCTCTTTGGGGGGGAACTCTATCCTCTGGCCAGTTAGGGTTTCCCCCTATCTGACCATCAGCCCTAACCCTATCCACCCATCAGGGACTTGCTCAAGGAACTCTCTATGCCTAATAGACGGTTTAAGTATAAGCTCAAGACAATCGTGGTTGACCACGCCGCCGAGCCTATCGAACACTTCAAGGTCGCCGCGAAAGAGGCCGCTCGATACCTTAGAGCCTGCGTCAATGGCGAAGAGCTCAAGCCCAGCCATGCAAGGATAGACGCTTCAAAGTATATCATTGACCAAGTTCAGGGCAAGGCCACCCAAAAGCTGGAACTGCCGGCCGGGGGCAATAACTTCTATTTTCAACTGATACTTTTGGCTGAGAAGGAGAAGGAAACCCCAGAGAGCAAGGACATTATTGACGTAAAGGCCATCGAATTACCAACCTCCGTGACAACCCCCGAGCCTACAGTGGCAACGCTCGTTGAACACAAGGGCAACACAGAGGCAACGCTCGCCTAACACCCGTTGAACACACTATCGTTGAACGGGTGTTGAACGAGTGTTGAACAAGCGATGAACCATTTATCTAATCTATCTAATCTATCTAATCTA
>SDBU01001243.1_pt1 | contig 37129 bp, 76 predicted proteins | sample 2277071 | NCBI WGS metagenome assembly SDBU01 (sample SAMN10397929, study PRJNA504765) | marine sediment metagenome | isolation source: marine sediment core GS08_GC12, 126 cmbsf | place: Arctic Ocean: Gakkel Ridge, Loki's castle | collected 2008 | reverse complement strand
TTTGTTAAAAGAAACAGTTGAAGAAAGGAAAGTATATTTAAGAGGAGAAAGTTCAAAGACTTTAACATTACCTTCTGAATATTGTAAAGCATTAGGGATAAAATTAAACGAAAAGGTTTTTGTAAATATAATTGAAAACAAAGAAATTAAAGGAATATTTGTTTATAGGATGAAGAAATGAATAAAAAGAATTTAATAATAGGAATAGTTTTGATATTTATAGCTTTAGGTATTGGAATTTATTATAATAATTTTATGGATGATGGAATAGGTGAAGGAACTCATGAACAATATATAAACACAGGAATAGATTATGATGAAGTATTAATTGCTTCTGATTTGCATGGAGAAATAACTTCTTATCCTGCTGTTGCTACAGTTTATTATACAAGAGATGGATGGATACCAGCAGAACAATACTTTACATTTGAAAACAAGAAAGCTATTCCAATTAATAATGTTAGATTAGCAGTAAGGTTTAACGGACAATTATCAAGTGGAAAAATATATCAATTAGTAACCAAGACAAAATATATAGTTAGTGGAAGTGAAATAATTATTATAGGACAACACCCAAACGGTTCTGATGAGTTAGAAATTCAATTAACTTACAAACCTTATTATGTTGAAGAATTTGTCAAAAGACCAACACCTGATTATGTTGAAGTAAATAATAAACATATCTATTATACAACAATAGATTTTGAAGCTAATGAAAAGAAAACATTTAAAGTTGTATATTTACCTGAGATACCCGAAAATCCAATAGGAACATGGGGTAAGTGGGATGTAATTGCTTTCTTGGGTAATCCTAACAACCCAGATTATTCTTTAATATTAGATCCACAATTTGTTTTTGGGGATGGGAATAATTGGTTAGGAGTATTTGATTCAACAAGAGAAGATAATACAAATAATTTAACCTTAGCTTTTAATGATAGTTCGGCAATACCTTTTAATTCTTCTGGGTTATTTGATGGTCATGGAATGGGTAGTGAAGAAATAGTAACACAATGGAATATGTCCTTCATTATGCCCCATAATTATACAGCTTTAACTAATGAAACAGCAGGAACTCATTATCTATTACATCTTAATAATACTGATTTTGACGACGAAGGAACTGGAATAGATTGGGAGAGCACAGGATTTATTACAATAAATACTACAGATTGTGTTAAAGGAAATTGTATTACAATTGGAGGAGGACTTAATGTTGGTGTAAATAGAACTATTATTGATGATGATTCTATAGAAAATCAAGACATTAGTTTTGAATTTTGGATTAAATCAAATATAACGGAATGTCCAACTGCAATTTGTTTAATTTATTCTTATGCACAAGATGATGATACTAAAAGTTTATATTCAATAGCTGAACACCCATCTATAGGATTATCAATAACAATTAGAAATGGAGCAGGAAGTGTTGTATTTTCAGCAAATAGTTTTTACAGGGAATTATATGATTTAAATTGGCATCATGTATATATCCAAGTAGGTGCTGGTGGTGCTGGTGATGATGCAGGTCAAGATATTTGGGTTGATGGAATTAAAGTATTTGATACAGGAGATACACAGAATATATTTTCAGCTGACCATTTATGGCATAAAATTGGAGGGGGAGTTTATAGAGGAGATTCAACAATAAGCACTTTGAATGGAAATATAGATGAATTTATTATCAGAAGAGGAGCAGATGCTTATTTATCACGAGGACAAATCCAAGCTAATTATGAAAGAGGAATAGGAAAAGTAACAATACAAACAGCTTATAGTGATGATAATGCAACATGGGTTGGACATCAAAACTTTACTGAAACTGTAACTAATGTAACCATAAGTCAGAATAGTAAATTTGTTAAGTTCTGGGTATTCATGGAAACTTTAAACACAACATTTACACCTTTCCTTCAATTATTGGAGTTTAATTCGAAAAAAATAACACCCACCATTCTTGGAAATCATTTAAGAAATCTTAGATTAAACTCAACTCTTGATACAAATTTTACAGATGAAGATTTACATTTAAGCTTTACTCCTATTTCAAATAATACAATTACACCTATATTTGCTAATATTTCATTCTTGGTTGATTGGGATAATTCTTCAATGAATAATATAACTTATTTTGGGAATGGTTTGGCGTTTGGTATGCACATGAGTGATGCTTTTGATTATGTAAGTGGAACAAATGGAAGTGAAGTAGGTGGAGTAATTGCTGGTGGTGTTGAAGGGTTCTTAGGAAGAGGAACTGAATTTGATGGTGAGGATGATTATATAGACTTACCAACCGATATTGCAACATTTGGAACTGAAGCATTTACTATATCAATTTGGGCATTTAGAACCCACACAGGAATAGTTACAGAAGCATTATTCGGAAAATCTTCTGGAACAAATGATAGATTATATTTCGCAAATGATAATGATAATAATATGGACTTAATAGTTGGAATAGGTTCTGGTTCTTGTAAAAAAACATTTGGAAGTTTTACTGAAGGACAATGGAATCATTTTGTAGGAGTTGGAGATGGAACATCCATAAAATTATATAAAGAAGGTGTTTTCATAACGGAAGGTGCTTGTGTTTATAATTTAGATAGTGATACTACTACAAGAATTGGTTCAATAGGTGGTGGCAATTTCTTTAATGGAACAATAGATGAAGTAAATATTTGGAATAAAGTATTATCTCCTGATGAAGTTTTAGATTTATACAACTCACAAGTTTCATGGAGAAATGAGAATGTAGAACTAACAAACAATACTTATTTTCAATTAGATTTAGATTCAGCGAATACTACAAAAAGAGATACTTGGAGAAGTGAAATCTTTTGGAGTGATTTAGAAGGAGCACATAATGCAACAAGTCAAGATGTAACAATATTAAACAAACCCCCAACAATTCCAAATATAATTCTCCCAGATAACAATACAGCAACTTTAAATCTAACTATTAACTTATCTTGTGCTGGTTCTGTTGATGCAGATAATGACCCAATAAATATTGAATTTCTTGCTGATTTAGAAATAAATCCTCCAACAACATTAAGACAAAACTCTACTTCAACAACTAATAATTATGATATAAATTCAGGTGGAAATCATTGGTGGAGATGTAGGGCTAATGATAATTCAAGTGTAAGTAGTTATATTAATACAAGATTAATTACAGTTGATAGAAGATTTATAACAAGTAATACTACTACAGCAAACACTACTGCTTTTGAAACTTCAAGACAAATTTTTATTTTAAACTTAACAAAGAATGATTTATTAACTTCAACAATAGATGCCACATTCAGATATAATAATACAGAAAGAACTGTAACCAAAACAACAGAAGGAAGTGATGGAATAGTTTTCACATCTGATATATTAATTGATTTAATATCTGCAGATTTACAAACTCATGATTATGATTGGAATTTAACAATAACACAATTAAATGGAACATTAATCAACAACAACTCTTTTGTTGGAGCACAAACAGTTAATAACATTACTTTTGCTTTATGTGATTCTGTTTTCCTTAATACAACTTTCATTAATTTTACATTCAAAGATGAATCTAATGATACAAAAATAATAGGAACTATAAACTCTGCTACATTTAATTATTTCTTATCAGACTCATCAGTTCAAAGAACTTTACTATTTTCAAATTCAACAGTTAATCAGGAATATAGATTTTGTGTTTCACCACCTTCAATAACAATAAACATGGATATACCTGGACTATTTTATTCATCTCCACCACTCTATCCAACAAGAGGATTCCAAGATTTATTAACATTAAGTAATACAACTACGGAAAAAACATTATTTTTATTATCATCTATTACAGGTATATTTTCAACAATGCAAGTTGTTAATATAGCAAATCAACCTTTATCTGATGTATTTGTATTAGTAGAAAAACTAGTAGGGGGAGTATTTACAATAATAGAATCCAAGTTTACAGATGCAGCAGGAGCAGCTACATTTTTCTTAGACCCAAATCTTCCACATAGATTTACATTTACAAAAGATGGATTTCAAACATTACAAACAACATTCACACCATCACAACCAGTATTTACTATTGTATTGGCTCAAGCAGAAGTCGTTGAAGAATCTTTTAGTAGGGGAATATCATATCAAAGTTACCCTCCTTATCAGACATTAAACAACAATACAATTTATGATTTTGGATTTAGTATAGCTTCATCATTCTTTATATTAGATAGTTTTGGTTTCATAGTTACTAATATAAGTGGAGCAACATTAGGAAGTAATAGTGATACTACAGATATTGGAGGAAATATAACATCACCAATTAATGTTGGTAATAGTCCCATAATATCTATGAATTATTTTTGGGTAATAAATGGAACAACAGTTAATCTTACTAAATCTTGGGGTGTTAGAGAAATTAGATCAGATAATTTAACATTAGCAACAGCATTTGAAGATATAAAAAGATTTAGTGGAGGAGGAATAACTAATTTTACTAAAACAATCATAGGATTTTTTATATTCCTTGTAATAATAGCTTTTGCATCTTCACAAGGATTAATAGAAAAACCTTTAGTCATGGGTGCTTTAATGACTGGAGTAACTTTTATGTTAGACACAGCAGGATTATTCCATTCAATAAGAATTAATGAAAATGCTATAGGATTACCAATTTGGGTTATAATAGGTGCATTAAGTTTATCATTTTTATATCAGGAGATGGTTAGATAAAATGGCAAGAATAACAACATACATAATAATAATAGTTATATTAGTAATTCTGTTTAATGCAGTTGGACTTTTAGTGGATACACCATTATCCTCTTTATTAAATTGGGCTATAAATCCAGAAGATGCAGACCAATCAAGTGCTTTTTTAATATTACTTGGTGTTGCAGGGTTAGTATCAGCATCTGTAGTTACAATAGCTGCATTAATTACTGGAAAAATTGATATAGGATTATTAGCACCCTTTGTAATTTTTGTAATAGGAACTTTAGTATGGGACTTGGTAGCAATATTTGGAATAGTTGCAGACAGCACTAATACAATTTTAGCAACTATCATATTTTCACCCTTAATAATTGGCATGGTTGTAGATGCAATAGCGTGGTGGACTGCAAGGAGTTAAAATGGTATCAGAAAATGCAACAAAATTTTTGGACTTTTACGATATTTTCGTAAACCAAATCTCAGGAACAGAAGTTATATTTTTAGCAGCTAGTAGCATAATAATAATAATCTTAGCTGTTATTTGGAGATTTGAAAAAATAACTTTGATAGGAGTTTTAACAGTTTGGTTTTTAGCAATGGCTAGTGAAAATATAGGAGGAGTTTTACCGTTGCTATTAACAATATTATCTTACATAATTGCATCACAAATAAATAAATTCCTAAGTAGAACATAAAAATGGAAAAAAATAAAAAATGTTGGAGATGTAAAAGAACTAAATCAGAAAGAATAAAAAATATGGATTGTTATCCTAATAGAGATATTTGTCATAGTTGTTATTTTGATATGAATAAAGAAATAGAGAAGTTAAAAGCAAGATTAAAATTTTATCATCTCTTATCAGATATACCTAGAAAAGTTCCAGGAAGTACTAATGCTTCAGCTTCCCATTATTTTCCCATTTATGGGTTTGATGTTGTAGCAAGAGGTATGCCCTTAAGTTTTCCTCCACCTGAAGGTAGGGGAATTCATGAAAGAACGTGGGAGGATATAAAGATCTTTAAGAAGGATAGTTTAGGGATAATCCCTACAGATAGAGATTTACCTATAACTCTTAATAGACAAAATACATCAATGCCTATTTTTTCAAGTGAAGATCAAAAAAGACAACTTATAAGGAATGCATATAGAAATGGAGTTTTGGATGTTTTAATGAAACTTAAAGAAACATTTGATAGTCATACAGAAATGAGAATAGGAAGAGAAAATGCTGCAGCAAATTCATTTAATGATTATGTAAGAGAAAAGGATTCTATTAATGAATTAATAAGTAGAGAAGGACATAGATAGAATATATTATAATATATTTAAAAATAATTCTTGTTCTTTTTTAAACTCATTTTTAAAATTTCTTAGCCTTGCATTTATTAGATGATTACAATACCATTTACCCTCATCAAAAATTTCTTTTGAAATACAACAATGATATTTCTTTTTATCCATATATTTATTATCAAATAGATTCATTTTCATTATTAAATTTTCTGAGAATTCAATCCATTTTTGTTTTTTTAATTGAATATTCATTTTATCTATTCAGTATTATAATTAATGCTCTTTTTCCAATATGCTCCTTAGAACAATCAATTTTCGCACCAGTACCAAATTTGGTAATATTTTTTCTATAATATCCTAGAATACCCTCTTTAAGATTAAGTTCCTTATTCTTTAATTTTATCTGTCGCATAATATATATTTATATATATTACTCCTTAATAAATATTTCGGTTAATCTATAAAATAGTGTATTGTTAAGTTAAAGGTTGGTAAAAAGTCTAAAAAATTATAAAGTTTTGTTAATTATATCTCTAAATTGAGTTTCTCCAGTAACTTTACTCATAACAGGAAATATTAATTTTTCACTAATTTCTCTTATTAAATTTAAATTTTTATGAATATCATTTGAAGATAAAATCAAACTCCCAGATTTCGCTAAAACTTCATTTTCTTTAACAAAATCATCAAACTTACCTCTAAACTTTTCATTTCCTATTAATTCTCTTCCTAAGAAACTGTTATTATAAGGTCTTATTTGAGGAATTATTTTTTGATATTTTTCATTTAAATATGAAGGAACCCTTATTCCTTCTTCTACCTCAATATCTTTTATATTTTTAATAAAAGAAAGTATATCAATTATTAATAATGCTGGACTTGAGTAATAAATCCATATTTTCTTTGAGGGGTCTATATAAGAATCTCCTAAAGAAACACTTATGTATGCTTCTTTAAATTTTAATTTAAAATAACCCGCTTCTTTAGTAATATGATTTTCTATTATTTCTTTAAACTTATTAAGTTTATAATTAACTATTAAATCTCCAAAGTTTGAAACATCTTCAAATGGATAAATGTCCATTTCAATATCTCCATAGACTTTAGATAATTTATTATTGTATATTCTAATAAACCCATCTATAATCTCTCCTTTTATTTTGATTTTGAAATCTATTTCTATTACAATATCCCATATTAAATATTTCCCAATTTCAACATAATCTTTTACTAATATCTCTTTTTTTAGTAATTCTAATTTAACAGAATTTATTAATTCTCCTTGAGATTTATTTGGATAATTTTTAAAAAACTTGATATTTATTTCTTCAAAACCTAATTTATTCAGAAGAGATAAACAGAACCTTAAATTCTGTTGTAAATCCTTATACTCTCCATAACCTTTTATTCTTAACATTTTTATTTGTTTAATTCACTTTCATAAAATAAAGCGATTGGTAATTTTACTCCATTTCCCAAATTAGCATAAATTGGGGAATTACTACTTCTATCATATAAATGGTGAATCAGATTTTTCTTTTCCATTTTTCTTCTTGTGTATAATCTTTGTTCAGTTTTGTTTATTCCCTTACAAATAATTAATAGTTCTTTTACGGGATGTTTCATTTTAATCAATTTTTCTCCAGTCTCTTCCAATTGAGTTATTGCTTTTGTTATGCTTGTTCTTGATTTGTTTTCAAAAATGTAACTTATTCCATAATGTGTATGAGCATAACCGTCGGCTACTTTTGTCCCATTAATATTTAATAGTCTTTTTAAATCATTTTCATCATAATAAGTTTTACAAGAACAATAGTTTTGAGGGACTCCCTTAACCATTACCATAATAATTGTAACTTCTAAAGGAATTTAAAGATTATGTTTTTGTTCAATTAATCTTTTTAACATTCCTTCGTTATATAACCATATAGTAATTATTTTTCCCACTACATCTTGTTCGTTGCTACCTATACTACCTACCAAACTTTTTATTACTTTTTTTTGTTCTTTTGTTACAGTTCCTTTAACTACAACTGTTTCGGTCTTTTTCTTAATTTTCTTTTTAGTCTTATTTAAGTCTCTTTTAGGCATTATTTAAGTATTATATAGGACTTTATAAAGTTTTTGTTGTTTTAGAATATAAATTAAAAAATAGAAACACTTATAAAGTATCAATACCTATTGATATGTATGAATACAGAATACCAAAAGGTTACAATAACAATCCCAAAAAACCTACTAAAACAATATAAAAATACGCTTGAAAAAATAGGGATTGGACTAAGCACGAGGTTAGCTATACTAACTGAAAATGACCTTAAAAAACTTAAGAAATTTGAAAAGAATTTGAAAGAATAATAAGAACTACCCCGAAGGGTAGGTTACCCACTCGCTAAAATGAATAACAAGAATAGTAAATCAAAGAACTATAAAAAAGTTTCGTGTAGTTATTGTAATTCTGAAAATACAATTAAATGGTGTAAAAGAATAACAAAGAATAGAGGATTAATTCAAAGATACAAATGTAAAGAATGTAATAAATTTTTTGTTGTTAAGGATAATTTCTTTAGAATGAGAAACTCTTCACATAAAATAACATTATGTCTTGATTTGTTTTATAGGGGGATTTCAACAAGAAAGATACAAGAACACTTACAAGCATTCTATCCACAGAATAGTTCAAATGTAAGTATCTATAATTGGATTATAAAGTATTCAAACATAATCCATAATTACACAGATAAATTAAAAGTAAATTGCGGTAATGAATTAGAAGCAGATGAAATGGAATTTTTTAGAAAAGGTAAGGGTAATTGGTTTTTTGATGTAATAGATACTAAAACAAGATATGTAGTTAGTTCCGAATTTATAAAAGGAAGAAGTATTGAAAATATGAAAAGAGTTTTAATTAATGCTAAATTAAAAACAGAGGATAAAATAGAAATAATAAGCACAGACGGATTATTAGTTTATCCTCGTGTTTTAAGAAATACATTTGGATTAAATAAGAAAGAAAAAATAACAAAGATTAAACATAATATAGTTCGTTCTAAAGAAGGTTTTAATTATGTGATAGAAAGGTTTCATAATTCGGTAAGACAGAAAACTCATAATTTTAGAGGATTTCACGGCTCAATAGAAAGTGCTAAATCTATAATGAAAGGTTACGAAGTGTTTTATAACTTCATTAGAAAACATCAAGGAATAAATAAATGTCCTTATGAGTTAGCAACAGATATTAAATTAAATGGAAATAATAAATGGTTGGAATTGATTAAGTTAAGTTGTTAAACAGAAGACATAAATTGTAAAATAGAAATTTATTCCTTATATAGTTTTTGTTACAGCTACTCTACCACTAGATGCAAAAGAATCATCAAGTCGTTTTACGTATCGATAGCTCGGACAATTAGGTATCATACAGAGTACACTCAGACCATCATCTTTTTCAGCATCAAAAGTGTTTATCAATCTTTTTTTAAATGTAGGGATTCCTTCTTTACTCATTTCAAAAGTAAAACCTAATTCTTCTTCATAAAATATTGGAACTCCTCTTTCATCTGTGTGTAAATACTCTTTCCCATCATTTTCGTAACTTAACTCTGGAGCTTGAAATACTTGAGTTTCATCTCCTAATTTATGAATTAAACCATAATGAGATTTATTATCTTCTTCTAATCTTAATCCTCTTAAAGATATTATTACAGGATTTTCTTCAGAAGGATCTAATCCTCTTCTCTTTACTTGTTCATACAAATTTTTTGCATTGTAATCATTATCTTTATATGAATCTCCATTTGTTTTTAAAATCAAACCTAAAATTAAATCAATTTTAGAGAAGAATCTATAATTAGTATGGTAGCTATGTGATATTTGAGAAGGTAATGATAAATGTTTAGAAGCTAAGAATACATTACCAAAAACACTTGCACCTTTTATTACTCCATCTTCAAAAGTAAAATTATCAAGAGATTTTCTTGCTCTTTCCCCAAAATCTTGCATTCTTTCTTCACAATCTCTTAACATATCTTCCTCTGCTAAAAGAGATATTGGTTGCATTTTTGATTCTTGGTCTAATGTTCTCATTTAATTAATCCCCTATTATAATAAAATAAACTAGTTCTTACTTATAAACCTTTCTATTTGTCACCACTTTCAAATAGAACCATACATTTTCTACATAATGTTAAACTAAGAATCTTGTCCGTAAAAGAATTAAACAGAAGACATAAAATGTATAATAGTTAATTTTTTAAAGATTGAATACTAAATAAAACTATGGAAAAAGATATGGTTGAAAGGTTAAAAAGTATTCGTGACGGAAGAGTTAGGGATATATTAGGGAGTGATAATCCTCTTAAAGGAAATTATTGTGTCTATAGTATGTATTGGAAATCAAAAGAAGAAATTGAAGGAACCGATAAATATCCTACTAAATAAATATTATTAATTTAACACTTTCTACAGAATGTTTATTGATTAATCTTTCTTTTTAAGAATAATAGTATAATTTTTTGTCTCTCCATTAAATTCTATATCTCTCTTATGAACTTCCGTTTCCATAATATCAAAGTTCCCTATTAATTTTATGGTTTCTCCTTCTACAATACCTCTCCAATTTATTATTTCATCAAATTTAAATGGATACTCCTCTGTTAATAATCTAAGTGCAGAAGAGGTAAGTGCTTTGTCTCTTATAGCAATTCTTTTATTCATAATGTAAACACTATTCTGAAACTTAAAAATCTACCTATAAACTCAATTCTTACCAACCTCTTACTTAACAATACAATAAAATAGAAACCTTTATATATTAGAATACTTATACTATTTACATACAAACAAATAACTTGTATAGATAGATGCCAGAAGGCACAATACCTTCTGACAGGAGCCCACGCAAATGAACTCAAAGAAAGAGAATGATAAACTAATTAATAAAGATTTTGATAAAATAATTTATCTACCTTGTGCTAAAAATCAAGAAGATAAAATTATTCCTAAAGAGGAGATGAAATTAAAAAAACTAAAAGATAAAATTGAGGAAGTTATAACTAGAAAAACATATCCTCAACAATGGGAAAGTTACAATAAAGCCCAAACTAGAGAAAAAATACTTCTAATGAATATACTTGATGAATTATTAGATTACATAGATTTTCCAAAAACAGTAAAAGTTGGAAGAAATCCAATTTCCATAAGAGATAAAATGTTCTATATTATAATACAATCTTATAATGAAAAAAGTAGTAGAAGGTGTATATCTGATTTAGAAATAGCTAAGAGATTTGGTTTTGTTGAAAAAACAATACACTTCAATACTTTACTAAAATGTATGCGGGATGAATCACTAATTAAATATTTTAAACATCTAATAAATGTATCTGGAATTCCTTTACAACAAGTTGAAAATGATTTTGCTGTTGATAGTTCTGGATTTTCTACTTCTCATTTTGGTAGGTGGTTAGATGTAAGAGCAGGAACTCATTTAGAAAAAAGAAAATTTGTTAAGGCTCATGTAACTTGTGGAGTTAAAACAAACATAATTAGTTCTGTTAATATTACTAAAGGTTTTGGTGCAGATAGTCCTCAATTTGAGAGTTTAGTTAAAGAGACTAATAGAATTTATGATATAAAAGAAGTAAGTGCAGACAAGGCTTATAGTTCAAAAAATAACCATCAAGTTGTGCATGATCTTGGAGGTATAGCATTCATTCCTTTTAAGAAGAATGTTAAGAAAAAACCAAAAGGTGATGATATATGGAAGAAAATGTATCTTTATTATACAAATAATCAAGAAGAATTTTATAATCATTATCATAAGAGATCCAATTCTGAAACTACTTTTCATATGATTAAAAGAAAGTTCGGAAGTCATCTAAGAAATAAATCGGAGACAGGACAAATAAATGAAGTGTTAGCAAAATGCTTGTGTCACAATCTTTGTGTTTTGATACAAGAAGCCTTTGAAATTGGGATAGAACTTAATTTTAAAAAATGTGCAGAATACCCAATTGCACATAATTGAACTTAATTAAGTGCAAAGCCAAAAAAAACAGAAATGTTTAAATACTAGTAAAGCATACAAAAACACAATGGGACTCACGGACATTCTAAAAAAAGTAGGTAAGAGTTTATCTAAACCAATTCTAAATGCTAATGGAGAAAGAAAATCACCCATGGAAATGGAATTAGAAAGTTATGCAAGAGAAGATAGAGCAAGAGAATTAAAAATATTAGTTATGAAAAAGAGAAGAGAAAGAAATGGTTTCTTTCATGATCCAAATAAATTTAATTTAAATGAAAAATTAAAAACTCCATTATCAGAACCTAAAAAAATTGATGTTAATATTTTTATGAAACCTATAAAAAAAGGTAAACAAAAAAATATTTTTATGGGGAGTAGTTTAAGATTATGAGGAGGGTTGTAAATTATTAATGGTATTAGAAGCAAAAAGTAAATTAGGATTACTTGTATTGGTATTTGTAGCATTAATTATAGGAATTGTATTATTAGAAACTCTTGCTGATCCTATATCTGAATTTGACAACATAAATCTTCATACTAATGAAAGTATAACTTTCGCTGCTGGTTCTGTAGTATTATCTAGCACACCCGTATTATCACTTGGTATTGCTGGTTCGGTAATAACATCAGGAACTATATTATCTAATTCAACTAACAGCACTATTGGAACTACTAATTATCAAACATTTAGTAATGGAAGTCTTATATTAAGTGGTGGAGCAAGTGATGATTTGGGAGCAAGTAGTTTAGCAAACTTCACATACAGTAGTTACAGTAGAACGTTCATAGGTAATACTTCAGCAATAACTCTATTACAATTGGTTGGATTATTCTTTGCACTTGCTATAGTGTTAATAGTAGTAATGTTTGTAATAAGAAATTTTGAAGATCTAAAGAACGAACTAGGTTTATAAAGAGGCGAATATATATGACACAAATACAAGGTATCATACAATTAGCAGAAGCTGGAATAGCTATAGGTATAGCAACAAAAACCTTAAGCTTAGTTTCTCCTAAGAAGAAAAAAGGCAATAAAATATTTCCTTTGTAGAGAATATTTAAGAAAAAAAGGAGGTGATCCAAGTGGTCGCAAGAAGAAAAGTTAAGAGGAAAATTAAGAGAGTAAAGAGAAAGATAAAAAGAAAAGTAAAGAGAAGAATTAAAAGAAGGAGATAATCCTTCTTTGCTATTTCTAAAACACAACCCTTATATATTAGTAGAGTATTACTTTATTTAATGAAGGATACTATAAACTTTAAAGGGGATAGAAATCTTTGGATTGATTTTGTTGCTAAGATTAAAAAAAATAAGACAGAGGTATGGAAAGTTCTAGAACCTTTTCTAAAAAAATATATCAAGAATGGTGGTGATTAAAGAATGGTATTTGGAAATATTGCTGGAGGAAACTTAGCAATTTTAATTATTAGTTTTATAATAGCAGATGTGATTAGATTATTAACAGGAAATTATATATTAGGTGTAGTTGTATTTTTTGTTTTATGTTGGTTTTTATTTACCATAATTTTTTCAATAGTATTATTAAAATATGGGAATAAGAAATTATTAAAATGAAAATAATTGATGATTATATTATATGTTTAAAATTTTGGAGGGGATTAGAAAAACTAAAAAAGAAAGATGATATTCAAAAATAAAATAGGTTTAGTATTAATGTTTATAGGAATTACTGCAGCATGGTGGCAACCAACTACATTAAGATTAATTCTATTTATTTTAATATTTGTTTTTGGAATCTATTTGTTTTTGGTGGATGGAAAATGAAAGAAGAAACACATAAAAGAATAGTTGAAACAAATCAATTCTTTTTAATAGTTATTAAAATTATCTTATTTATTGCTTCAATAATTGGACTAAGTTTTTTAATTGTTTGGGTAAATTATTGGTTTGCTTTATTATTTATACCTTATATATGGATAATGATATATATTATTAATGGGATTTTAGATTTTTAGATGATTAGAATGATAAAAAACATTAAAAACTTCAAGAAAGGACTGATGATGGTAACACCAGTTCAAAGATTAAAGGTAGATTTATTTAGTTTAAAGATGACTATGTTTGGAAGTTTTGCAACAGCAGTTGGAATAACAATAAGTTTCTTCATAATAGAATTAGCCTGGTGGTATATAGCTATAGCAATATTGATGTTCTTTAGTGGGGTTATGCAAATAACACAATATATAGAAAAATATCAAATGTTAAAAGCTTTTGAAGATGTGGAGAATATAAAAGAATGAAACTAAAAGATGACTTTGATTATATTATGTTTATGGGATATTCTGGTATTTTAATGACTTTGGGTTTAACTTTTGGACTTATAGATAAAATTAAAGTAGTAGATGGAGTATCTCAAGCTTATTGGATATTAATAATACAAATTTTAATGTTAATATTATTTTTCTATATGATGTTAAGTAGGGAGAAGAAATGATTAAATACATAATAATACTTTTATCTTGTATAGATTTATTACTTAGTTATTTATATTTAAGACAATTTATTAAAATGTTTCCTAAGACTAATTATATAATTTTAGAAGCTAATCCTTTAATAAGATTAAGTTTAAAACTATTTGGTTTTCCTAAAGGAATGTTTATATCATCACCTTTTGTTATAGTTATGTGGATAGTAATAGTAAGTCTTTTAAGTTATGAATGGTTATATTTTGCTATGGGAATTTTATCTATGATGTTAATATATCATTATGTTAATTATAATCAATTAAAAGTATTAGAGAGAAATCCAAAGGTGATAAGGAAATGAATTGGAAAATTGGTTATATTCTTTATTTTATATTTACCATAACTTCTTTAATATTTTTATTTTATGTTTTAAGTAGTGTAGCAGATTATTATAATGGGGGATATGAGGTAATAATACCTTTATGTATATTATATATTGCTATTTTATGTTCATCATTAGGAATTTATTTTATTAGATTAGGTAAGGAATTAGAAAAAAGGAGGAAATAAACATGGATTTAGATTTAGGTTTTTATGAAGTTGAAAGTGTGGAATGGGTGGCAATATTAACTGCTTTTGCATGGGTCATTATGTATTATGTATTTAGATTTTGGATGGAAAGAACTCCAGAGTTTAATTTTTGGACTTATGCAGTAATCACATTCATATTAGCACCAATAGCAGCAGTAATATTAATAAAAAGAATTTCAGAACATGGAACAATTATAGGATGAATGAACCAGAAAAAATAAAAGAGGGAATCTACAAATTAGATAAGAATACACATATAGCAAGAACAAAATGGGGATGGGAGGTAAGAAAATACTTAAAGAAAGATATTACAAAACCATTTAAAAACAACATAAATTGGATGAATCTAATTGTAGGTAATAAACTCCTTCTTTTTGTTATGTTTTTTATAATAATTATCTCTCTTACCTATATGTATGATACCAAAGAATGTAGAGATTTATTAAAAAACCCAATACCCTGGTGTGGTAACTGGATGGGAAAACAATTAGAATCTGTTGGTTGCTCTTTAGATCAAGAAAAACTAGGACTATGTTCAAACCAAACCATAGATATAGATGTTTTTAACTGGAGTTCAATAAGATGAAATGTTATATATGTCATTTAGAAATAAAAGAAGATTCACAAGAAGGAGAGGATTATTATAAATGTGTTGATGAAAAATCATTTATTTGTATGAATTGTATGGAATTAAAAAGATGAAACCTTTACTAAAATACTGGCACTCAAAATTATTAGAAAAACCTAAGTCTTTAGATGGTATTATGGAATTAAAAAAAGCTAGGGAAGTTTTAACAAGATTTGGAATCATAATGCCTTTAACACTTAATGTATTAAAAGATATGGAAAAAATTGGTTTAGTTAGTATTATAAATCAAAGAACAATAAAAATTAATAAGAAAGTATGAGGAAAATAATGTATCAAATTTGATATGTTATGTTAAAATATTAGGGTTTCTATTAAAAAAATATTTTCTATAGGAAATAAAGGTATACAATATACACCCCTTTATTATTATATTATGTAAGAACTGTATACCTATATAGTATACAATATAATAATTTTTAACTAACTCTATAATGATTACTGTATACCCCACTGTATACCCCACTGTATACCCCACTGTATACCCCACTGTATATCCTTACTTTAATATAAATATCTTTATATATAACCTAACCTTCATAAATTAAAAGAGGTTGATAATGGAACAAGAATTTATTAAATTTGAAGGTTCTGAGGAGTTTAAAGAAAGGGTTAAATCTATTGTTAATGATCCTATTAGTATAATCTTAAATGATTTTTTAGAGAAGAGGTATGTTAAATTTGAAGATATATCTAAATTAAGAGTTGTTTTTGAAAAAAGAGATACTATCTTTAATTCTTATGAAGTTACATGGATTATTAACCATCATAAGATTTGGTTTGATTTATTAGAAGCACCCATGGGTAGAAATATATTTTTAGAGTTTTATAGATATTCAAATAATGTTTACAGCTTAGCTAAGAAACTAGAAACTACTAGAATAACAGTATATAAATGGACTGGAAGATTATTAAAGTGTGATTGGTTATTTATAAATACTGCTCATTATATAGGAAAAAATGTTAAAATGTTAATTCTTAATAAAGAAAAATATAATAATTTAATGTTATTAACTAGGTATTTTATTCTTAATAATATAGCTAAGGGTTAATAACCATAACATTTATATATAAGTATATTATGTATATTATATGGATAATGATTTGAAAGGTTATATTAAAAGAGAAACAGTATCTCTATCTCTTGATAAGGAATTAAATAATAAACTTGCTAAATTTTGTGAAGAACAAGGAATGATTAAATCTAGAATTGTTGAAAACCTAATTAAACAATTTTTAAAAGATAAGGGGTTGTTAGAGGATGAATAAAGAACAAAAAGAAAAACATAATTTAAGGATGAAATTAAGGATAAAACATAAAAGAATTTTATTTGGTGATAATAGAAATAAAGAATATCAAAAAGAATATCATAAAAAATGGCGTGAGAGAAATAAAGATAAAATAAAAGAACATAGAATTGATAATAAAGAATATCATAATAATTATAATAAGGAATATCGTAAGAAAAATCCTGAATATCATAAAGAATATAATAAAGAATGGCGTAAGAAAAATCCTGAATATGATAAAAAATATTGTAAGGATCATCCAGAAACACTAGATAGGAAGATAAAAAGATTAATAAATCAAAGAAGGTATGATAAAAGTAGAAATAAAAATCCAAAAAGGATAGATAGATTTGAGAAATTTTTAGAATCTAAAGGATTGGGAAAAACAAAAAAAATTAAAGAATTTTATAAAAAAGTTTGTATGAATTGTGGTTTTGATAAAACAATAGATGTTCACCATATAAATAAAGATGAAGTTATTTTATTATGTCCTAATTGCCACACACTACACCATAGAGAAGATTTAGATATATCTCATATCAAATCAATAAATCTAAAATCCCCCCTATCTCCCCAGACCCCTCTCACCCCCCTTCAAAAGAAAAAGATTATTTCTTAAGATCAAACAATATATGTTTTAAAGGATAAATAAAACTTGTCTTTGGATATATTATTTTATTTACTTTCAAATCTACCAACTTAAACAATTCCAAAAATTCATTCTTTGTTCTAAAATTAAAGGGAAGTTTCATTAAAGGATTATGAGTAAGACTTATGAACTCCAGAGTATAAGAAAAAAACCTATCTTTAAATTTAGTAATATCCTGGTCAAAGAGAAATACCTTTTTCTTTGTAACTCTTCTTGCTTCCTTTAAAACATCTAATTGATTACTTATATGATGAATTACACCATTAAACATAACAACATCAAATTCATTATCCTCAAAGGGAAATCTATTTCCATCATACTTTTTTAAAGGTATGTATGATTTAGGATATTCAAGAGTATCTAATCCGATTATCTCACATCCTATTTCTTCCTGTATCATTCTTGAAATATAACTATCACCAGAACCTACATCTAGAACCTTATCATTTTTATTAATTAATTTCTTGTATTCCCTTACCAGATATTTACCCCTTATTCTACTTGTAAATTCCATTATCCATAATCCTTAATGCTGTTTTAAGTGCTTTATCAATTCCTGTTTTCTTTCTAAAACTTTGAACTTCTTCTCTTATTGATTGTCTTTTAGCTAAAAATCTTTCTTCAGAATCTGATCCAAGATATTCTTTTATTACATCTTCAACAAACTTTCTTGCTATTTTTGGCATTGGAACTATTGCATTTGCTTCACACTTCCTAACTCCAAATCTTTTAATATACCTTTGAACATAAGGCATTTTATTATTCTTATGATGAGGACTTGCAAGATTCTTTCCACTACCTGTAATTAAATTATTAATCCATGTTAATTTATGTTTTTCAATAAAATCTTTATCAAGACCAAATCTTACTATTTCTAAATCGGTAGGATCATATCCTATCAAACCATCTTCCCATACTATATTTTTTAAGTCTTCAATATTCTTCTTTATAAAATCAGAAATCCTTAATCCATCTGGGTCATGGTCTCCACAATAAAGAAGTAATGTTTTTAATCCTTGTTCTTCTGCTTCTTTAAATCTTCTTGAATAAACTGCTCTTTGAAGCATACTACTCCACCCCTTACTTGTTGCAATGGGTATTTTATATTTTTTACAAACTGGCTCAAATAGTGTTTTCAAATCAATCTTTTCCACTAACATTTGGATATAGTATTCTTCTCCTTTCCACCAATTAGCAATATATCTTTCTTCTGTTGTTAGGGTCTTATTAATCCAGTATCTTAAATCTTCAATAGGAGTATCTTCATCTGGAACTTCTACTCCACTAAATCTTCTCCCTTCTTCTTCTTTTGTGAAATCAATAGGTAATATTCCATTACTCCTACATTTATTAATCCAAGATTCAACTTTATTAAACTCATCTTTATTAATTAATCTCTCTGATTCTAATTGATAGCACCAACCCCTTGCAGAAACCTTAAAACCAATTTGCTCTTGTAATATTTTTATTTTATTTGCAAATTCTTCAAGTCTTTCTTTTGTTGCTTGTTGCTTTAAATCAAATTCCATTATTTCATCCTTTGAGGTTTCATCCTTTGAAGAATCTCAACTAATATCACAATAGGTGTTAATAACATTAAAATAATTATTAACATAACTATATGAAAATACCCTTCTAATGTTTTCTTTTTAGTCATTTATTATCCTCTTTTCTTGAAACTATTACAACACTATCTCCAAACTTATCCAAATTATTAATACAACTATCAAATATTATTCCAAATACTCTATAACCTACTCCACAATAATTAATAACTTTTAATTTAGATCCTTCTATCAAAACTTTAAGTCTATTAAGTGATAAGGCATTTTTCCTAATCTTTTCCCCTCTAAAAAATCCTTTTAATCTAAGTTCATATCTTCTATTAGTTATTAAGTATACAATAATTCCCATTAATCTAAAGGGATGAAAGAAATTATGAAATCCATACATATTCCTTTGACCAATTATAAAACAACAATTAGGTTTCAAAACCCTATAAACTTCATCAAGACACTTATTAGGAAATTCTAAATATTGTAAGAACCCTATACCTATCACACAATCAAAAGTATTATCTTCAAAATCTAACTTCTCCACATTCCCAACTCTAAAATCAAATGTTACTTTATTGTTCTTTATCTTCTTACAGTTATTGATTGCTATTTTGCATAAGGGTTTTGAAATATCTACACCAACAATATTAAATCCCCTTTCATATATTTTAGCAGATGTTACTCCAGCACCATAACCTAATTCTAAAATGTTAGAACCTTTTTTAAGATTTAAACCATCTAAATAATTCAAAACTTCTTCTTCTCTTGTCCTTAATCTGTGTCCATCATTATCATTCTTTTTATAAACTGTATCCCAAAATAACTGATTTCCTTTATTCCATTGCTTTCTTGATTCTTGTAATTGGTTGTATTTCATTTTTCTTTCTCTCCTTATTGTCTAAAAAAACTCTTTAGCTTTTTTTCTCATTTCTTTCATCTTTATTTTAGAACATTTATTACATATTAAATTATCAAAGTAACCTTCTGGTATCATCTTTTCAGTATCTATAACTACTTCTCCACATTCTTTACATTTATATATAAATTCCTTAATCTCCATTTAGTCATCCTTGATCCCATTCTCTCTTTTTGGTTTCTTCTTTATTATTAAAGACTTACTTCCCATATTTATTAATAACTTAGTCCCCTTCTTCCAACCTAAAGATTCTACAAAAACTTTAGGTAATGTAGTAAAATAAGAATTTCCTGCTGATTTTGATTGTTGTAGTTTAGTCATTTTAACATCCTGTCAAATTCATTGCTTGACATATTTGAGGGTATTCATTTATACCTAATACAAAATAAAAGAATATAGTAATTAAAATAGTTAATACCAATACAAAAATAACAATCTTAAATTTTAATCTCATTTTATCTTCAAATCCCTTAATAATTTTTTAAATGCTTTTAAAGATACATCAGCTTTTAACCAAACATTAGGAGTTGAATTAAAATTTATAATTGCTTCTTTAACTTCTTCTCTATCAATAAACTTTTTATCTAAAAGACTTAAATCTCCAATAATATCAGCATTTATTTTTCCTAAATATTCACTTGGTTTCATTTTAATTTATCTCCTGCAAGTTTATCTATTTCCTTTATAATTTCAAAATAATCCTTTTCTAAAATCCCCTGTTTTCCTAAAATCTCTTCTTTTAATCTCTTGATAAATTCTTTATCTTGTTCTTCAACCAAACCAAGTATAAATATTATTTTATCATTATCTTCTTTAATATTTTTAAACATCTTTAGAATTTCTACATTATTAATTAATCTTTTTCTCTTTTCACTTAAATTAAATTCACTCATCTTTCAAATCCTCCCTAAACATTAAATAATAATAAATTAATAAAGGAATTATCCAATACCAACCATATAAAAAAGATATTCTCATAAAGAATATTGTTGGTAAAACTATTAAAAATATAAATTTTAAAAGTAATTTAAATATCATTTTAGTTTATCACCTTTTTGTTTAGTTCTATTTTGCATTTGGATACACCATTAATCTATTAGGAAATATAAATGATATTACTAAACCACAATATCCAACTATAAAAGATATTAAACTAATTATTCCAAAAAAAAGAATAATAAAACTAATTATTGGATGAAACATACTATCTTTATAAATTAAAGCAACATTAAAAATAATAAAACTTACAACTACTATTATTGAAACAATTATCCTATAATGATTTATTGCTTTCATTTATTTTCCTCCATTGTAACTCCCTTATAAAATCCAATAATAGTAGGAATTAAGGTTACAAATATTAAAATATCTAAATACTCTGAACCTTTAAATACCCATCTAACTATAAATCCTAATATTAATGTTATCCACATTCCCCATACAATATAACTTATTTTCATTCTACCTTCTCCTGTTGATGTTCAAAATTCAATATCATTTCTTCCCTAACTTGTTCTTCTGTTAAGGGTTTCTCTAATAATATACTATCTGTTACTTGTGCAACAACATTAGCCCACATTATAACATAAGCTAAACTACTTAATGTATTTACTAGATTTGATTTCTCTTCTTTTTTACTCATCTTTCAACCTCTTCTCAATCTTATCTAACCTATCAATCATCTCACTTAAATAACCTCTAACTGAATACAAAATCTCTTTTATATCTTCAATTTCTTTTATTTTATCCATTTTAAATCACCTTTCTCCACTTTAATAAAAAATACCACACAAAGGTTAGTAATGCGGGTATCATAAATAAAAAAGCATAATTCCCTCTATCATCAGATAAATTAATTATATTATATAATACACTAACCATTAAAAATATAGCACTTATAAGATAACAAATTCCAATTGATAATCCGTTTTTATCTATTTTATCCATTTTAGACCCCCAATTCAAACTCTTTCTTATAATCTTTAAGATTAATACTCCTAACTCTCTTACCCTTATTATTAACCCATACTTCTGATTTAGATACAAATTCATCAAAGTCTATTGAATATACATCTCCACTAGAGAATATGCTATAAATCTTCTTAATCCCCATATCACTAGCTTTCTTTAAATCATTTGAGTTGATAGTATCTCCAACATCCTTAGACTTAGGACTTACAAACCTTCTACCAAATTCATAATAAGGACATCTCTTAAATAAAATTAATAGGTTATTCTTATCACTAGCCTTTATTATTCTGTATCTGCCATTATTAATATCTAATACTTGATCTATCTCTAAACCTTTCTTCTTTAGTTGTATTAATAAGTTTCTAAAAGCTACCTCAGAATTTAATATGTATTCTTTAGTATGTTGAGTTCTCTTTAAGTAATCATTATCTTCTGCTAGTCTTAGTTGGTTAGTTATCATTCAAACCCCAAATATTTTTACTAATTAAACTCCAAGCAATCATTATAGAAGATATTAATAATAATACTGCACCAAGAGCACTTAAAAAACTTCCAGGTTCTTCAATTGTATTAACCTCTTCCTCACAAACTTGATTTAATATTTTATTACCAAATCTATCATAACAATCAGTATAAGTTGTAATCTTTTCACCATAAATATAGAAAGATATACAAGATAAGGATATTGCTATAATAAATAAAATAATTCCTAAATAAAATATCCACATTCCTTTTGAATCCTTTTTCTTTTTCATTTCTTTCTCCTTTTTGGCTTCATAACTTCTTTCTTCATTATAAAATTTAAAACTAATTCTCTTAAATATCTTCTAAATAATCTATCTTGCATCATTGAAGGTATTGTCTCTAAGACTTGTTTATTTCCTAAACTTATTTTAAATTGATTTTTATCCATCCTTCAAATCCTCAATCCTTTTCTTCTCTAGTTGTATTTCTTCTTCAACTTCTTTTAACTGATTTAAATAGAAATCCTTTAATTCTTTTGTTGTTACATCTATATTATTAATATCTTCTATTGTTCTCTTCAACCTTTTCTGTCTTTCCAATAAAGTTAGTTCAGGTTTTGTTTTACTCATTCATAACACCTCCAGATGTTTTTAAAAAAGAAAGAGTTGGAATCCCGAGAGATTTCAAGATTCCTTTTTTTGAGGATCTTCTTTCCCAAGAGTCCTCATCAACACGCATTTTAAATTTATCAGTTATCATAAAAACAAGGTATATAAGGATATATATAAAGATTATGGTAATAAAGTATATAGATATAGACTAAATACTTCCGATTAGTATTATTATCAGAACCTTTTACTTAGGCTCACTTAGTATATAATATTAGGAAAGGATCATCCAAGTATTAATAATAATCAATCTGCATTTCAATAATCTTTAATTAGAGGTTTGTCCCCTCTCCTAATGATGGATAATAATTTAATGATATTAAACTATTTAAATCTATTGAACCCTAAAAGTATCTCTCCAATCTTTCAAGTTATCTTTAATATTAAATATCTTCTTTAGATTAAAACTATTCTCATAATCACAATGTTTATTAAAACATTTAACTCCTATTCTTTTATAATAATAAGTCATGGTTGCTTGTTCATTACAATATGGGACTTGGCATTTCATCTTTGATTAAAAGTTTTTAGCATCACTCATAGCCCTTTGAATTGTTCTAACATTTAATTTCCCTATCTCACCTAACTCTTTTGTAGATAAATTATATTTATCTTTAAGATATTTTATATATAAATTCCTTGAAATCTTGAATTTAGTAACTTCTGTCTTATCTTGTTTGAAATAATTATTTATGGCTTCTTGTTTCCTCTTCTCATATTCTTCCTCATCAAATGGAAAGTAACTAGAGAAATGATCTACGAAAGCTGTTTGAGCCTTTGAATAAGAATAATACTTTTTTCCAGTTATATATAAATTCTTTAATTTTCCCCTTGAAGATGGGACTACCATATAATTTCCCCTTGCAGCAAACTTATCCTGTTCAGCATATAAGTGCATTAACATATCTGCTCTATGTAATACTAAGTTCTTATCCAAATCAAAACAACTATTCACATTAAAGATTACAAATATTTTCTTACTTCTAATCATACTCATCATAATAACTACTGCCTTATTCATTTGGGACATAGCACTACGACTTGATATTATCATACTCTCATCCATAATTATTACATCACCTTCTTTGGCTGTCTTTAATCTTTCAATAAATTCTTCTGGAGTCCAACACACATCATCAAGACTAAAATTAGGTTTATGTTTTTCTCCATTGGGTAATGGTTTATTAATATCTTTCCAAGCAGCTACTTGATTTGCTATATTACATCCAACTTGAAATGACAATGTCGTTTTACCTAATCCACTCCTTCCATCAGTAATAAAAACTGCAGATGTATTTTTGTTAAGAACACCATTAACATAATTCCTTAAATTCTGATTTAATAAATTAGACATATAAAATAATTTTCTTTTCCACTTAATCATAACCATTTTAAGTAAATACAGTCTCATCTCCTTTTGACACTAAACCTATGTCATGGTCTTCAATTAAGTCCTGGATTCTTTCTAGATATTCTTCAATTAATTTAACACTTTTTAATTTATTATTTAATACCTTATGGATTTCTTTTTCCATTTCTTTAAGCTCTACCTTTTCTGGATCAGATAATTTTCCTGTAATCTGATGTTTAATATTCTTCCATTCAAAGAACCAATTTCTAATTAAACCTTTCCTATAATAACCAGCTGCTAACCCTTGCATCTCACTTAATCTCATCAAGATTAACTGGGAGATATTAAATCTAGATTTATCTTTCCTGTTATCCTCACCCTCACCCATCTTCACACCTTATAGTAGTAGGACACACAACACATTTCACACGTTGTAATAGAGTTATATATATATATATGTCGCGTGTCTTTTGACGTTTTAGCGGGACGTGTGCTGTTTTTGACCCATATTTTGAGTTTTTAATATTCATTTTGACTTAAATTAATAATAACTAACTTATATTTAAAGTTTTTGCTTTAATAGACTACTTCGCGGAGTTATCGCGTAGTAGTTCGCGTAGTTACTTCGCGTAGTAGTTCGCGAACCATTTTAAGATACTTATAAAAGCAAGTTGGCTTAATATTAAATCTATTCATTACTTCATCTCTAATTTGTGCTGTTTTATATCCCTCGTCTATATAATGGGCTATTGCTTTCTTTAATTGAGCAGTATCTATAAGGTTTAAAGCTTTCTTTTGTATAGATTTAAGATTACTTCGCGTAGTAAAAGATTGCTTCGCGTAGTGGTTCGCGTAGTTACTTCGCGTAGTGGTTCGCGTAGTTACTTCGCGTAGTAGTTCAACCTCTTTTTTTACATCTAAAATAGCTTGATACAAATTATTCATATCATATTTAATTCTAGAAAATGATTCTCTTAAATTTTGCTCTTGATTTTTCATATTCTATTATTTTTACTACAGTTACATGATTTACATAAAGGTTGAACATCTTTTATTTCATAAATCCTTTTTATTTTTGTCTTTAAATAATCATTATAAGCTTTTGAAATTGGATAAATATGATCTAGTGTTAATTTATCAATACCAACATAAAGATTACATTTTAAACATACTCCTTTTGTTTTTTCAACTTTAATTTTCCATTCTTCTTGTGAAAATTTATGTATAACACTATTTAGTCTTTCAATTCTTGCTAAAAAACCTTTAATAGAATTTATCTTACCTTTTGGAGTTTTAGTATATTTATTTGAAGAAATCTTCCTTTTTTCAGATTTATTATATTTCAAATCAGAAATTTTACCATTTTCCGTATTTCTATATTTTATCCTATTAATACTTTTAGTTTGCCTACCTTTTTCAGAAGTAACATATTTATGGTTATTATTTAATATCCTTTTTCTATATTCAGGATCATTTTTATATTTTAGATTATTCCTTTCCTTACTTATTTGATAATAATTTTTTCCAGATTTTCCATAATAATAACCTTTTTTACAACATTTTCTACAACAATATACTTGATTATTAGAATATTTACTACTTTTAGTAAATTCTTCTTTACAAAATTTACAAATCTTTTTTGGTAGTCCCATATAATAACCTAGTCCTAAACATATATAAAACTTTCTCATATTTTAAAATTTAACATCTTTATATATATCTTTATACAATCCCTATATTATACAACACAAATTATATGTAAGGGGTTTTATAGAAAGATTTATATATTCCCTATTATATAATTTTAGTGATGGAAAAACAAAAATGTCCTGTTTGTAAATTTTTTTTTGATATAGATATTAAATCAACACCAACTAAAAAATATTGTTCTAAGAAATGTAAAAGGGTAAGACAAAATACATATAATAGATTAAGATGGAAAAATAATGAACAATTTAGATTAAGAAATAAATTAAAAAGATTAAAAAATCCAGATAAATATAAAAAAATACAAAAAAAAGGTATGAAAAAATTTTTAAAAAATAATAGAAAAAGATTCAATCAACTTATGAAAGAGGCATATTATAGAAATAGAGATAAGAACTTAGAAAGAAGGTTTGTTAATAATCACAGAGAAAAAATAATTAAAATTATTGGAAAAAAATGTAGAAATTGTGACGCTAAAATGGAAAGAATATGTTTTCTAAAATACAAAAATCTACCAAGAGATAATTTAAAAAAATACTGTAAATATTTAATATCTCTATGTAGAGTTTGTTCTTATAAAGTAAGAAATGATAAAAAAAGATAAATCTACGGGTTTTAAATACTGGTTCTTTTATCATACTATTAATCATATATTTTACATGATTATACGAGGAGGGTTGAAAAAAGATATGGTATTAGGAAATCTAATCGGTGGTTTTATTACTATTCTGGTTGGTGTAAATTTAATTCCTATTGTTGCTGATCAAGTTGTTGCTGCTCAAAACGGTAATGTTACAGGTTCTGCCTCAACATTATTGGGTTTGACAACTCTATTTTTCGCTTTGGCGATTATGAGTTCAGCTATTGGTGTAGCTGCGATTGCTTTAAGGCAAGCGGGATTAATTGCAGGTTAATTTCCCCAAACCATTATGAAATAAAAAATGGTATTAGGAAATCTAATCGGAGGTTTTATAACTATTCTAGTTGGTGTTAATCTAGTTCCCATCATTGCTGATTCGGTATTTGGAGCTCAAAACTTCAATGCTACGGGAGGAATTGACAATGTGGATGTTACGGGTTCTGCATCAACTTTACTGGGATTGACTACATTGTTTTTTGCTTTAGCTATTATGGCGTCTGCTATAGGAGTTGCAGCTTTAGCACTAAGACAAGCGGGGTTGATTGAAGGATGAATAGTTTAAAAACGAGCAACCAAAATATATTTTTTTCTTTTTTTTATTTCAAAGGTGGTGATTTAATTGAATGATTTTATTCTATTGTTATTTTTAGTATGGTTTATTCTTTATATAGGTTTTAATACAAATCCAGTAACTAAAAAGAAAGATTATGGAATAGTTGCTATGGGTGGTTTATTTATGATTATGCTTGGTATTTATCCAGTAATATCTTATACAGGCTTAAATGGTTATTTAAATTCTATAATTAGTATTTTTCATACTGCATTAGGTTTTTATATTGTTGTTAGATCCTCAGTAGAATTAAATAAAGTAGAAACTGATGAAGGTTTAAAAAATAAGATAAGAAAATTCTTAGGATTAAAAAAGAAAGGGAGGAAAAATTAAAATGGTAAAAAAACCAGAAGAAAAAAAAGAAGAAGTTGAAGGTGAAGAAGAAAAGAAAGAGGAAAAGAAAGAACTACCTATAACAGTTCTTAAAGAGCTGCCACAATCACCAGTAAGAAGTTATCTTGATGAAGATGGAAAAGAAATAGCTATTGAAACTGTAGAAGAAGCTTTAACACAAATTAGAAGAGATGTAAAGGAATTAAAGAGATTTATGACACAACAATGATGGACTTAATTTTTCGGCAACAGCATAGGCATGTTGGTATAAGAGTTCAGGGACATCATGTAACTTTTTTAGCACAACAGGGTAACTTTTGGAAAGCTGCACCAATAGAACATTTAAAGTTAGAGATTTCAGGCATTTTAAAAGAATATCCTGATTTAAAACCTTTATTAAAAGAAAAAGATGGTGATAAGGAAATAAAGAAGATTGCTATTAAGAGATTCAAAGAAAAGATAGCAAAGATGAAAACTGAGAAGGAGATTAAACAATATCTCAAAGAAGATTTAATAAAATATGGTTTTGTTTTAAAATATACAAGAAGACCAGGACATAGGGTTATGAAAGAAAAGGATAATTAAAATGTCAAGACTAATAAACCTATTAACAACATTAACTGTATTGGTTGGATTTGCAGTAATTGTATATGCTGGTCTTAAAAAAATATCATATAAAGACGCCTTTACTGAAATGTTGGGTTGGTTTAAATCAAAAAAAGAAGATGTAGAAGAAAAAATCATAAATAAACCAGGAGGGTTATTTTAAAAAATGACAGAAGAAACATATTCACCAGAAGAACAAGCACAGATTATGGCAGCAGCAGAAGATATTAAAAATAGCTATCCAACTCCAGAAGATAAATTATCAATCTTTAAATTATTCAATAAAATATTTGAAACTGATGATACTACTAAAGTTGCTAATCTTAAAAAGGATGAATTGCAAGTTGTTAGAAATATACAATCAGCAGCACTAACATTAGAGGAAGCTTATGAATATGAACCAGTAGCAAATTATTTTAGAAAGAAAGCTGAAATTGTATTAGCAACATCATTAAGTAGGGATGGAGCATTATTAAACGCCTTGATAACTCAAAAAAGGCAATTATCAACTGAAAAGAAAAGAGAGGTAGATTCAAAATGGAACAAGAAGAAGCTTTAAAACCAACAAGAATGGAGAAGATGGTTGCAGAACATACAGCCAAAAAGTTATATGAACTTCAACAGAAAAAGAAGAAATCCAAAGATAAACAATTCATAAAGTTAAAATTATCCAGAGGTATGATGAAACAGAACTATGTTTGTTTGATATTACTAAAGACTAATGGTGTTCTATTATTAAAAAAATTAAAGATACAAAATGGTGGAGTATATCTACCAGAAAATAAAACATTTCATAGGGCAGAAGGAGACCATATATATTCCTATAAAGGAAAGATACCCACAATAATATTACCAGAATTTAGTGTTAATCCAATATCTAAACAAGATATAAAGGATTATCAAGAATTTGGAGCAGTAGGAAGATTACAAAAGAAAGCTAAGGATGAAAAGGCAACAACAGACGGACAAAGATTTATCATGAAAAAAGCAGAAGAATATGCAGTAGGTATTAAGCATAGTAAAGGAGTTGGTTCTAAGACAGTAATATATGTTATTCTTGGTATTATAGTTGCTTATATTATTTCATTAATAGCTGGTAGACCTTTAATTTAAAATGCAAAATGGGATCAAGAAGAAAAAAAGAGAAGATAAGGAAAAGAAATGAAGATAAATCCACTTTTATAACTTTTATTGTAAAAAGTATGAATAGAATCATACATAAGAAAACTTGCAGAACAGAAAATGAAAAAGATGTAAATGAAGCATTAAAAATTCTAGAAGTGAAAGGTTTTATAAATTTAAAAGATATTAAGAAAGATAAAAAAGAGGATTGGTTTTAATGAAATGGTTTGTATTTTTATTGATTTTATCCTTTATAATAATTTTACCTTTAATAGATTCTTCTGGTATAAAGATTGTTGGTGATAGGGTTTTATCAGTTACACAAGTAAATGGAAGTTCTTTTAATGAAACCTATAATGAGTTTGCTTATAATCAATCAGAAGGGATAACTTCAACACCAGCAGGTTTAGATGGAGAAGTTCAGTTTAATGATGGTGGAAGTTTTGGTGCTGATGATGGTCTCTTCTGGGATGATGGAAACAAAAGATTAGGTATTGAAACAAACACACCAACCCATACACTAGATATAGCTGGAGACATAAATGAAAAAGTGGAGGTGGATTATACAGCAAGTCTGGGAATAAATAGATTTGAAGCAAAAATACATGGAAACACAGGAACATTTAGTAATATAGTAGCAAATAGATTTAGGGCTGTGTTAACAAATAATGGTCTAGTAAACATGGGTGTAATAGCAGGAAACACTCAACTATCTCTTGGTAGTGGTGGAGGAAATTATCAAGGGACTTATATAGGACACTTGTATAGTATAAGTTCAGTTTCAACTTCTGCAAGATGGGCACAACAGGCGACAGCACTTAAAGCACAAGTATTAGGAGTAGGTGACAGAGCCTTTTGGATAAAGAATATGAGGGGATTAGATATACTTGTAAGTCCTCAGTCAAGTAGTGCAGAAACAACAGACCTCGCAGAAGGGATATTTATTAGTATGTCAAAAGGTGGGGCTATAACTGTTACAGATGCTTATGGAATAAGAATAGAGGACATAAACATAGCAGATAATAATTATGCAATAAAAACAGGACTAGGATTAGTGGAGTTTGGAGATAACACAGAAATAATAGGAAACCTAACTATAGAAGATAAAATAACATTCAGGTTTGGAGAGTTTATAGAAAACATAAGAGAGGGTTGGTTAAGAATAACTGGAAATTTAGAGGTTGATGGAAATATTTCACTGGAATTTGGAGATTTGGTATCTGAACAAAACCCTGATGGAGCTGATGCAATTAGAATAAAAGGAACTGATTATGTTGATGTTGTTATTGGAGGTATGACAGGTCTCTTTGCAGTTTGGAACGTAGCAGATAATACTCCTGTTTTTTTTGTTAATGAACGTGGAGACACAGACATAGCAGGAGATTTAACTTTTGGTTTTGGTGAAATAATTGATAATATTGTTGATGGTTGGATTAGGGTTACTGGAAGTTTGAATGTTATTGGAGATATAAACCAAAGTGGAAACTTCACAGGAAATCAAATCTATGGAGAAACAAACATACACCCAGATGGAAATTTTACAGTAGTAATTGATACTCAGGATGAGCATGTAAATATTACAGGTTTTGATGATTTTAAACTTAATGGGTTTATTCTTGAAGATGATGCTTTAGTTGCTCAGGTTGCAGGAGTATATTCTGCTGATTTTTGGCTTTCAACATCAGGGGGAGTTAATGATATATATGAATCTTGTATTACAGTTAATGGTATTCATGAAACACCCCATGCACATAGAAAACAGGGAACTCCTGGAGATGTTGGAAGTATGTCAGGAGGAGGAATTATAAATTTAAGTGTTGGAGATAGGATTAATCTAGAAATAAGAAATATAGATAGCACTGCAGATGTAACTATATTTTATGCTGGGATGAGGTTTGAAAGGATAGGAAATTAAGGAGGTGAAATAAAATGTGTAGTAATTGTGCAAACTGTTTTTCAGAAGAAGAAAAAACAAAGCTAAAAGAAAAAGGATGGAATGATGAACAGATTAAGTTTGTTGAAGATTCCATAGTAGAAGATAAGATAAAGGAATTAATTAAATAATGAAACTATTATTACTAATGTTATTACTTTTACCTACTTTAGCCTATGCAGGATTTCTTGAAGATGGTTCATGTGAAATAGATACTAATTGTATAATTTCAAGACAATTAATAAATAAAACTACTGGATTCCCAATAACTGATGCCTTTTGTAATATAACTATTCGTAATGAGGATTTTTCATTAATAAGTGTATCACAAATGATTAATGATAGTTCTGGTTTCTATAACCATACTGTTAATTTTAATCAAACTGGAACATTCCCTAGTATTATGAATTGTAATAAGATAAATCAAACTGATGCAGCAGATGTAACTTTCAGGGTTGGTATAGGAACAAGAAACTATTTCTACTTATTTTTAATCCTAATTCCTATATTATTATTCATTCTTGGTATGCAGAGAGATGAATTAGTGTTAATAATATTATCGGGTTTCCTCATAACTATATTTGGTGTGGGAATCTTCATGGGTTTGTTTCCAGGTATTCCAGATAATTTTATAAGTGATGCACTCTCAGCATTATTAATAAGTATTGGACTCTATTTTATGATAAGGGCTTCAATAGAATATGTTAAGGAGGTTGGATGATGGCATTAGAATTTATATATATCGCAATAATAATAGCAGGAATATTTTTAGCATTAGGTTTGATCTATCAAGATCATTTACTCATGACCATAGCAGGATTTTTTATAATGATTTTAGGCATATTTATTTTTACTGATGGTGTTGCATCTTTAAATAATTTTGTTACTGAGGCTCTAAGTGTAATCTTTATTGCTGTTGGTGGATACTTTACTATTACACAAGGGATAAGATTTATACAGGAAGGTTTAGGAGAAGCATAGATTTAAATAGTATTTTATCATTCAATAAGCATGGGAAATTTAAATAAACAAAAGAAAGGTGAACTTGCTTTAACATCTACTACTGGACAGAAAATTAAACTTACTAACCTTGATGGTTTGGGTATGCCAGTTAAATAATACTAGTAAAATCAAAATATTTAAATACTAGTAAACTATGCTAATTCTTAATGAGGAGGGATGAAACTCTATAACTTGACAGGTGAATTATTTAAATCAAAAGTATTTTTTAACAAAAACAATAAACAGTTTTCTATTTCATTACCTAAAAAGGATTTAAAATTTCTTGATACTAAAAAAATTAAGGAGATTAAACTAAAAGTTGTGGAGATTAAAATATGACATTACCTATAGAAACATTAAAGAAACTTGATAATTTCTATAAAAATAAATTCATAATAGAACAAAAGATTTTAAACCAAGTAAGAAATAATGAAAGTATAATTCATGGTCAGAGGGCATTTAATTTCTTTATGCCATCTCATCTTGATAGACATACAGAAGATTATGATGTATTTTCAAAGAACCCTAAAAAATCAGCTAAGCAATTAGAAAAAGCATTAGAAAAAGCACTTAATGGTAATTTCTTTGATATAAAAAAAGGTAGGTTTAAGGATACTTACAAGGTTGTATCTAAGGTTTCTAATAAAAGTGTTGCTGACTTTACTAAACCTTCTAAGAAAATTCCAATAAAGAAATCATTTGATAATATTAAATATGCTACTATAAAATTTCAAGAGAAGAAATTAAAAAAATTAGTTAAAGATCCCGCTAAAAAATTTAGAAGGGATAAAGATAAGGAATCTTTAAAGAAAATAAAAGTCTTTAATAAATTCCACAAAGGAGGATTTTAAATGGGAAAGTTAAAATTTAAGAAAACATTATTAAAAGGAAGATTAGGAAGAAGTAAAGTAGAAAAAGTAAAAGAAGCTAAAAGATTAGGTTCTAAGAAAGTAGGAACATTAAAACCATTAATTAAATTAAAGATTCCAGAAGCAAAAAAAGAAATCTTTTTTAAACCAGTATCAAAAAAGAAGGAGAAGATGTTTAGTTTCAAATGAAAGAAAAGAAAGTAAGTATGGGATGGAGAAATTGGGGTATCCTAGCTATTTTAATAATAATAATAGGGATTTTTATGGATTTAAGTTTACAACAAGATAAATATGATTTAGAATATGAATATGAACAACTTTCTCAAGAATTTTTAGATTACACAAATGAATGTAAGATATGTGTAGAAGGTTCAGTTCATGTTTGTATGTATCCAGAAGATTATAAGGAGATTTATGGATAATGGTAAGAAGACCTGGTAAAAGAAGAAGTGCAGTAACATTTAAGATAGGTGAAAAAGTAGTTACTCCAACAGAATTTGCTCAAAGAACTGAAGCTAAATTATTTACTTCTGGTGGAGTTCCGACAGCATTAGGAAGAGCAGTTGGTGCTGTTTTACCTGAAGGTGCAACAGTTCAAACTTTTGTTGGTGCTCCAGGAAGAGTTGAAATTATTGATCCAAGAACAGGAAGACCAACCAAAGTTTTTGAATTTGTAACCGAAAAAAAAAGATTTAAAGGAAGACCAGGAGAACCAAGAAGAAGGGTTGATATTTTAGAAAGACCAGGTGTTGAAAGAGTTACAGATGTTACAGGACAATTTCCTAAAGGAACATTTATAACGAGAGAAGAAATTAGAGCAAAAGAAAGAGAAAGATTATTACAAATTGGAAGATTACCAACACAAAAAGAAATCTTAGGGAAATTATTTATTGCTGGTAAAAAGATAACAGAAACACAAAGAAGGGATTTAATATTAAAATTGGAAACTGATTTAGCAAGAGCAAAAACTCAAGCAGAAAAAATTAAAATACGAACTAAATTAGTAGCGTTAGGTGTTAGCGAAAGATTAATCAGTTTAGAAGAAGAAATTTTTATACCTGAAGAAATAGTTAAAAGACAAGTTGAAAAATTAAAACCATTTAAAGAAGAGCCTTTTGCTAAAGAAGTAATCCCAAGAACACAACAAGCTTTCTTTGAATTTGGAAAAGGATTTGAAGCTAGACCAGAATTAACAACAGGTTTTTTATTACCTGATGTTTTATTTATAACAGGGTTAGGAATTAGGAGAATACCAAAAGCACCAAAGGTTAAAGTTCCTAAAATTGAAGAATTTAAATTTGTAAAACCTAAAAAACCAACAAGAGTTAAACCAACAGAAAGACCAAGAATAATAACAGAAGAGGATATAAGACTAAAACAAATAGAAAGACAACTAAGAAGGGAATTTAGAGAAAAACCACCAATAGAATTAACTCCAGAACAAGAATTATTTTTATTAAAAGAACCTAAATTTAAACCAACAAGACCCAAGACACCACCAATAACAGAAGCACAATTAGAAACTTTATTTGTAAGACCTAAACCAGAAGTAATAAAGATTCCTAAAGAACCAAGACCACCTAAAGTAACACCAAAAGGATTTGAATTTATAGAAAGACCAAAAGTTCAAATTAGATTTGAACCAACAGTAACCCCTTCTGTTGTTAGAGAAGTTTCTCAACAATTAGGTATTAGAGTGCCTAGAAAAGTATTAAATCAATTAAGAAAATTACAAAGAGATCCAAAGTTTAGACCTGAAAAAGCTATACCTTTAACAGCAGAACAAGAAGCATTATTATTTAAATCATTAGAAACTAAAGGGCTTAGAATAGGATTTGAACCAACAACATCAGCAAGGGATATTCTGAAAGTATTAGAACAATCGGGCATTAAAGTTTCTCCTAAATTCATAAGGCAATTACAACAATTAAAGAGGGATATTATACCTAAACCCCCTAGACCAAAAGCTAAACCTTTAGAGCCTACTACTGAATTATTTGAATTAATTACACCAGAAAAAGAAAGAATAAGAAGATTATTAAAAGAAGTTGAAATAACTAAAGAACCAATACCTAAGAAGAAACCTAAATTACCTAAAGATGTTATTGAAATTACTTTAGAACCAGGAGCACCAGAAGAATTATTTAGAGAGTTTGGATTAAGGAAACCTAAACCTAAATTTAAAGAAGTTAGAGCTCCAACAGGACAGATATTATTACAAATTCAAAAACCAAAATTTAAACCTAAGATAAGATTAAGATTAGTTGAGAAACCTAAACCCTTAGTAATTCCAAAAGTTAAACCATTAAGATTAGTTCAAGAAGTAAAACCTAAACTTAAAAAGAAAATTTTAAAGGGAGAAGAAATAACTATTTTTCCAGAAACACCTTTTGTTGAAATAATAGAAGAACCAATAAGAATACCTACAAAATTTTTAGTCCCAAAATTTAAACCATTATTACAAGTTCAAATTCAAAGAAGAGTTAAGATTCCTAAGAGAAGATTAAAATTAGTTCAAGAATTTAAAACTAAACAAGTAACTAAAACATTCCCTTTACTATTACCTAAAGTTAAAACTATTACAGATATTAGAACAGGATTTAAAACATTTCAAGTTCAAAAACCAACACAAAAACAAATAACAAGAGAAGTAACATTACAAAAGTTATTTCAAGAAGAAGTAACAAGATTTAGACAACCTCAAGTATTTAAATCATTTACAGAACAAGTTACATCTACAAAAACAAGAGAAATATTAAGAGAAAAATTAGTAAGAGAAAAATTAGTAAGAGAAAAATTAGTAAGAGTTCCACCACCTAAAACACCTTTACTTCTTCCAAAAAGGAAACCAACAAAAATAAAATTAAAAGAAAAATTACTAAAGAAAATACAAGCATATAATGTTTTTGTAAGAGCAAAAGGTGGAGCAAAGAAAGGTAAATTATTAAAAGCTAATCCAAAACCTTTAACTAAAAAATCAGCAAGAAGTTTAGGTGCTGAAATTGTGGATAAATCTTTAGCTGCCTTTTGGAAAATTAAAAAAATATCAATACCAGTAAGAAGAAAAGATTTAGGTAAAATAAAAAATCCAGGTTACTTTTCACAAACAAGAGAAAAATATAGGGATTTCAAAATTAGTAAAGGTAAAAAAGTAAAATTAGATAATGCCTATTTTGAACTCAAAGGTAAAAGACTTGATACTAGAACAGAAGTCAAAAAAATTCAAGCTGCTAAATTCATTAAGAAAGGAACATTTATCACAAAAACTAAACCAAAAAAGAGGAGGAAAAAGAGATGAATAATAAAGGACAAATAATATTTAAATTTATGTTATTTAGCTTAGTTCTGTTATTTGCTATAATAATAATAAGTCCTATAAAAAGTGTTATAGAAGATTCAAGAGGAGATGATGGATTACAATGTTCATTATCAACTTTAACAGTAGGGACAGCATTAACTTGTATAGTAACTGATTTGATACTGCCTTATTTCATACTAACTGCTGTCCTAGTTGGTGGTGGGATAGTTCAATTCAAACAATAAAATGTTAAAATGGGAAATAACAGAAATACAATAATCGCATTAGTTCTTATAGTTTTAACAATAAGTGTTGGAATAGCTTATAAATTTATGGATGATGGTAATGAATAAAAAAATAAAGATAATAATAGGAGTAGTAATAATTTCTTTAATAGCTTCATACATAGATGTAATCTTTTTTAGAAGTTATTTATATCAAGGAATTA
>SDBU01001242.1_pt1 | contig 37133 bp, 59 predicted proteins | sample 2277071 | NCBI WGS metagenome assembly SDBU01 (sample SAMN10397929, study PRJNA504765) | marine sediment metagenome | isolation source: marine sediment core GS08_GC12, 126 cmbsf | place: Arctic Ocean: Gakkel Ridge, Loki's castle | collected 2008 | reverse complement strand
AACTACCCCCCGCTCGTACCGCCCGTGGATCATCCGCCAAGCATCGAGAATCCAAGCCATCTCACGCTGCGAGGTGTTCACGTCAGGGGCGGGAATGTCCTTACCCGGACCAAGCTCATCCCGCAGAACAAGTGCGTATCGCTTGGTTACTCTTTCCTTCTCCGCCAGCGAAAGCGATTCACAATCGACAGCGACGCCGCCCTTGGCGCCGCCGAACGGGATGTCCACCACAGCCGTCTTCAGATACATCCAGAACGCCAGCGCCTTGGCCTTGGTCATCCCGTTCGATCGCATGAGGTTACGCACCTTGTTGCGCTCTAGTCTGCCTCTTGACCAGTATGCGCTACGTGCCGGTCTTCGATCTTCCCGCTTGCCCTTGCGGCCCTTTGCTTGGTGTGGCATTGTCACCTCCCGAATCCACCGTCCTTGGTGGCTGTCTTATGGCTGTGGCAGGACTTGCACAGCGATTGAGTGTTATCTATCCCGTTGTGTCCGCCACGCACCAGAGGCACGATATGGTCAACCTCTGAGGCCGCGGACACAATCCCTCGGCTGGCGCACATCCTGCACACTGGCTCTCTCCTGAGTCGCATGATGCGTAGGCGCTGCCATGTGCGGCCATACCCGCGCGCGCAGGGCGACAGCCTGTCCTCGGGCTTACGGGGTTGCCTGTGGGCTATCGTCTGCCTGTGCGTCTTGGGTTTGGTTGGCAACGTATTTCTCCATGACTGCCAGGTATGCTGCCGACTGGTTTGCTGTCGAAGTAGGGGCAGCAGTCGCAAGTGGGTGTCTCATTGTCGTCATTGATTAGGGACATCAGCGTTTCTCCGATCTGGCCCTATCCTTGGCCGTGGCTGTCTCGACTATCCTCGGGTGTTCGTGGCTCGGGCCCGCCCCATCCGCGGCCCCGTCCATTGTCTCAGCCAGGTAATTCATTACCCGCCGCCTGCCCACCGCTGTCAATTTGTCCAGTTCCCGGGTGATTCTGCCCATCGCCTTCACTTCCTCTGTGGCTCCCATGCCTGTCCTCCTGTGGGGGTTACGGAACCTCATACCAGCTAACGTTGAGCGTCATGTTGGTGTTGTCGATGAAGGCCGTGACCTTGATGAAATAATCCTCATTTTGCTTGAGAATGAACTCTCGGACGCGTTCTATCCCGCCTGACTGGCCCGCGGCGTTGCCGCCGGAGCCGATAGTCTCGCTGCCGATGTAGGTGTTGAATATCAGGGTTCCGTCGCCGGACGATGTGGCGTCTTTGGCAACAACCAGGGTCGCGGCCGTCGCGCTGTTGCGGTCGTTGTTATAGGCCGTCAAGCCAGTGCCGGCGGCGTTGACGGTGGGGTTCTCGTAAAGCTCCATCAGGACCGGAAGAGTCGCGGCAATCTCAAAAACAAAGTGCATCCGGACAGCCGTGTCGGGGGCTGTCACGCGCCAATATTTCGGGCCGGAGATGTCCGTGTCGGTGTCGATATCCGTAATGTTAAAATGTATGCCTGCGTGTATCCTGGCATGCTCGATATCAATGATCGTCTGCGCCGATGATATGGAGTCAACGGCGGCTATGTTGTCGGCTGTGGTTCTGCTTGCGGGCATGGTATTCTCCTAGGGGGGGTGTAAACATATCAGGAATATACCCCTTCAGGAGCCGGAGTCAACAACTTTCTTCGGATTTTCTGCGCCGGATAACTCCGGACCCAAAGCTCTCTGGTTGCCCGAACAATCCCGCATCGCCGAGTATATATACCCCGCAAGACCAATACGGGCGGTTTATGGCCATTATTGGACCCCGCAGGTATTGGGGGCCGTATCTGCTGATCAATTATCGGCTACGGCGTAGCTGCTGGCGGTGTGGCCAGCCACGGGCAGCAAGCCTTGTCTCATAATGCCCATTGTCTCACAATGCCAATGTACCACAATGTAAGCCGTTGCCGTGTATGATGTTAGTCTATGATATGGCACACTTCCGGGCTGATTGTGTCTCGTTTGGCCGCACCTATCGAGACAAGGGCTATTTGACAGACATTTGCAATCAATCGTAAAATATAGTGTATTTTATCCTTGACAAACCGTTTGCATCTGTGGTATACTGATTGCAATAAGTAACAGTATCTTTTATTTGTCCTTTGCTACGGGAGAAAAGAAAATGGAAATGTTGCCAACACATTGCCCCGACTGCCGCCGCAAGCTCCAGTGGTACGGGTCCGCACGTAACGGATACGGCGAAACCCTGAGTCGGGCCTATGATCCCGCTAGATGGATCTGCTACATTTGCGCCGGTAAGTCAAGCCCGTATGTTAGCGAGGACTTGCGCCGGCTGGACAGGGAGCGCAAGCAATAACTCCCGGCAATGCCGCCGGGAACTATTTCCAATTTGGATTCACCCGCTACGGGAGAATGTTATGGACGATATGGAAATGATCTTGGCTGGAGCCGGAGGAGTTCGAGGAAATCGTGGTGTGGAGCGAACGGGACGAAACCTGGGCGGGCATGGTGGACCGCCAACGCAGTGGCACACCTGAAGCGAGCTTGACCGCATAAGGAAGGGTTGACCGATGAAGATCAAGATCAAGTATCTGGCGGAAGTCATGCGGTGGTTTGATCGGGCAAACGGCAACACCTATCACAGCGTCCGGGTGACGCGCTGCCGTGACGGTGCGGTTATTGCCGCCGAAATGACTTATGGGTATGGTTCGAGTTATGAGCAAACCGCGCTGAAGCTCATGGCGGATCATAAGTGGTTGCCTGTCAAATACCGCAATGGCAACGGGTATCTGTATAATCAGGAAAACAGCTACCCGCTCCGGTACGTGATCGCGGACGGGACTAAGTGCGACACAATCAACAATGGCATTCTGTAACCACCAACCGCCACGTCAACCCCGCCGGATTGTCCGGCGGGAATGGAAGGGGAAACCATGAGCAAGAAGAAAACGAAGGATGCCTACATGCTTGGCGTCCGGATCGAGCGCCAGGGCAAGCTGCATAGCCAATTACTTGCCATCGCGAAGAAGGAGCGGCGGTCACTGTCCGAGGTCACGCGGATACTGCTGGGATGGGCGGCAACTGATTATCAGGCCAGGAAGCCAGGGGAATAGAATGACGATTGATGAAATGCGGGCGCGTAATGAGCAAATGGTATTACAGATAGCCTCGCAATGGGCCAAGGTGGGCGGCCACCGGCGGATATTCCTGATGCGGGAGAACCTGGACAGTGGCAGTACGGTTGTCCGGTTTGCCTTTACTCGTAATGGTTGCGAGGAGCGGGAGCCGTATAAGATTTTGGAAGTGGAATAGGAAAGGGGCGGGCATGAAGACAGGACCGTGGTTTTTGGAACAAGCAGAGATTGATCAGCTCGTATCGTCCAGGGATGTCCTGAAAGCTGACGCGAAAACGGCAGCGGAAGAGTATTACGGCCATATCTTGGGAAACTGGGTTGATTATGGCTTTAGTACTGCGACAAATTACTGCGCCGTGTGTTTTTACGGTGTCACTGTTACGGCATATCTTACACCGAACCCTGACGGAATTATGACCTTCGGGAAAGCTGTTGCGTTTAAGTGTGACCGGAAAGAGGATAACATGAAGCTTGAAGCGGCAAAAGAATCGGGAGCTAAAAGAGGCTTGCGAGAATATGGTAGAGCATTGCGGCAATAGTACATCATGGGCAAAGGCGCAGGGTTATCGTTGGTGTTACTTGAGGTTGGCAGAAGAAGCCACAGAGGCCGCTAAAACCGCTATTACTGAAAGGCTTTAGTCTTTTTCCGTTGTTGAGGTTAAGAAAGCGTGGGCAAAAATCGCCATCGTAACGGCGAATAGACCGTAGGTAACTCCTTTCTCCAGCGGCATATTTATAGAGAGTATGCCGGATATTGCCGCGCCCATCACCCATATTTTTGCCGCTGTTCTATACATCTTTCACCTCCTCCGTCCGCATAGGCATCGACAGCCCCTCGACATCGCCGGCGGCAACGAAATGCAGAACGGTTCCCTTGTCGCCGTCAGACCGGAACCTCACGTCCTTGAGCGTGTTGATAAGCTTGATGTATTTCCCGGCTATCAGCTTGCCGCCAATATCCCTGTCTGCCGGAATAGCCACCTTCCTTTGCCCCTTACATACCCGGCACCGCTCCGGGCTGCGCGTTTTGCCGGTGCCGGCGCAATGACCACAGGAATGCCCGTTGTCGCAGGAGTCACAAAAACATTCACCGCCACCCCTGCATGCGTCACAATCCACTAGCTCCCGGCCAGTAGCCCGGCATGACTCGCAATCCTCGGCTGCCATCTCACCATTAGGCGGGAACTTTTCAACGCAACGACCGCGCTGAAAACCGTGCTTTCGGAATAGCTTGTCCGCATTTGGAAACACATTGCGTCCGGTCTCAGGTTCACCGTCTTGCGGGCGGCGGATCAAGACGTGTAGGTTTGTCGCCCACACATATCCGCCGTAGACCACAACTTTATTCACCGGGGTGTCGTCGCCTGTAAAATCGTCAAAATGGTTGCGCATTATTCATCCTCCTTCTTTTTGGCCTCATGCTCCCGCCAGTGGTCCCGGCACTCTTCCCGGACCTCTTCCTTGTCCAGATACTTCGCCCACGCCGCCCGACTGACCTTGATGTCCTCAATTTGGGCCAGGGTGAGATCATCATCATCCGCGACGTGATCTATCACGGTATCCATTTTCTGCTCCAGGGTCCGGGGTACGCCTCCCGGCCCTTGGCTTTTGTTCATAAAGTCGCGTTCCATTATTCCGCCTCCCCCACCTTGCGCTCAGTTACAAGACACGGGGCGCAGCGAACAGGGATTTCCCCGTGAGAAATAAGGGGTTTGTCAAACAGGCAACAATGGGCGTTGTCGGGATATAGCGTGTTGGGAGCGTAGCAGAGAGCACCACATCCTACGCCGTCCGCGAATCGACAAAGCGTGTGATCTTCACGGCAATATATATCGCTGGCAGACAGCGTTACCATACCGGGATTAATTTCTATCATTTGTTCTCCAATTCCAGCACGACTTCCACTCGACTATTCCTCCCCGCTGGTCTCGGCCCAAGTAATAGCAACAGCCAGCGCGGCCCACACATGCTTAGATACCCCGTACAGCGGCCCGGGGTCTTTCTTGGTCCCGATCTGCGGCGTAGCGCCGCCGCCGCTTGGCTCGTATCGGTCGAGGATTGCCTGCCTAACATTCTTATTCTTTGATCTCTTGGTGCCGCAGAGGTGCATCTTCGCATCCCCGCGATAGACTTTGGTGTAGTTTTCCCCGCCCCAAGCCTGGATGAACCTGCCAACCCATAGGCATGTTTCAAACAGCGTATCCCCCACGGCGTTCATGCCCATGTTTGCCACCATTTCAACAGCCAAATGAAACACGTCACCGTCACCGGAGAGTAACTCAATAACGGAATCGTTGTCTTCCCACCCGAAGTCTTCAGGCTGTTTGGTTTTGATGTTGTAAATCACCCACGCGCTTTGTGTTGGCCCGGGATCAATTGCCAAGACAGCCATTCTTTTCACCCCACACCCCCTTTCTTGATTACAGCAACAGCCCATTCAATGTAGCCGCGCAGGAAGCGGATACAGGCGAGAAGGGCGGAGAATGGGCTGTTGACAAGGCGATTTACAAACGCGCTCTCCCTCTTAGTCCAGTATCGAAGGCAACGAACCTCCTCTATTGTTATCCCGCCAAACTTGGCGGAATAACAAGCCAAGCCGCCGCTTTTGTTGGGATAATTAACCCAAGCACACTTATCGCATTGTCGCATGCGATGGTGTGTTGGTGTTTCTTCGCAATGAGGGCAGCCTATAACGCCTTCGTATGTCGTGAAACCCTTGTATGTTTTCGCCCTAATCGCCGCCCAATTATCTTTCATTTTCAGCATAAACTCCAACAACCCTTCACACCGCCGTTTGATTTGCTTCGCCTGCTCGACCGTGGTCGGCACCTTCAGCAGCGCCCGAAGCTCCTTTTTGCTCAATACCATAACATTCCTCCTCACACGGTAATGTTTAGCCGATTCTACACGCGGTCTACGGCACTCTTTTTGCCTAAGTGCCCGAGAACCCCCCTGCTTGGCTGGCATTCACTGGCGGTGGCCCAGCGCGGCCAGAATCAAGCTTCCGGGGCGAAGCGGTAATGCTCTATTGGGACGGGCCAATAATTGTTATAGATGTTTCTCAAAAAGTCGCCAATCTCGTTGGCGCTTTCCTCCCAAGATGGCGGATACGCGTGATGATATAGTTCTACCTTCTGATTATCTCCCAAGAGTTGCATTATTAGCTTCTTCCGTCCCTCATCATCATCCCCAAACTCTTCCAACCATGTGGGGGCGGTGATGAGGTTGCATTCCTGAAATGAATTACCGCAATTTCTTGTAGCAACATGGTATAAATACTTTTCATCATCCCCGACGTAAGTGACCTTTTTAATTATCCCCCACATACTAATTGGTTCTGCAAACACCCGCTGGCCCATTTTGTACTTCGGCTTCGGCTTTGGCCGGGGCTCCGGCTGAGGGCCAGAGCGGCGGTTCCAAGAGGCGGCAGCCCGCGCAGTCGCCCCTTTGCCGTGTCCGGTCAGGCTCTTTTCCCATCTCGTTTGCATTCCGCAATCAGGATTATCGCACACATACTTTGCCCGGCATTCACCCAGCGGACCCATCTGTCGCTGGTCAAGATGTAACTCCGGGGATGATGTGCCGCAACACGGGCATGGTTTCAGTTCGGTAGTCATTCCTCGACCTCCTCGGCATTGGCGAGACATTCAGGGCAGCGTATGGGTGGGTCGCCCAGGTGCGCTATTTTTTTCCTGTAGACGGCGCAATAGGAATCGACATCCCCGTAGAAACATAACTCACACGGATCGCAATACTTCTTCCCGCACTCAAAAGTCACCATCACCTGCATTTTCATTTACGGGCCTCCACTTCATAACCACAAAAGGGTTGGCTAATATACATCGTGCATCCGTGCAACTCACCCCCACCTACACAATTATGCCGGTGTGCGCCTTTGCAGCCACGGACCCGGCATTCCTTCGATCTGCACGGGCATATTCTTAGCTTTGTTTTGCTTGCCATTATCCTTGCCTCCAATCCTTCGTCCCAAGGTCCACCTCCGCCAACGTTCCCAGCCTCGACGCTAAGGCCGGGTCCAGCCCATCAAATTTCTTCAAGGTTTGCTGAGTCGTGATGATAAAATTAGCCCCCCAATCCCAGGCCCGCCACAACATCGTGCCCATAATCTCCCGATCCCAGTCATGATCCCTTTCTTTGCCAAGATCGTCAATCACCAGCAGGTCAAGGTTGGCCACCCCCTGGATGATCCCCCACGGTGTCTCGCCTGTGCGGTTGCCGCTGGCGCTCTTGACCCTCTGACAAAACGACCTGACGGATATCCAGCGCATCCTCACCCCGGAAGGCTCTTCCATTTGCCGCAACCGGTCCCGCACCAGCGCCCCGGCAAGGCTGCTCTTGCGGTTGCCGGTCGGCCCCCTCAGACAGTAACCGCGCCTGGACCAGTCGGCGCCATTGGGCAGGACGTCGTGGAAGTCGATGGCCAAACCCCAGCGGCGGTACAGTGTCGGGACTCCGGCTGTAATCATGCCGTCGTTGATAGCCTTGCGGTGAACCTCTCGGGCCTTTAGCTGCTCAGCCTTGGCGTCCGGTTTGGGTGGCGGCCTCTTCTTACTTGGCGGCGGCAGATTCCTCCATGGGTGCATGGAGTCAACGATGGGCTTGACTTCCTTTTCCTTCGGCTGTGCCGGCCGTAGACGGGACTGCATGGCCTGTAGTTCCGCGTCAGAAGGCTCGATCATTGCTGGTCTCCATTATCCTTACCTCGTGCTATCAACCCCCGCAGCCGCTCGATCTCTCTCGTGTAATTCTTCATAGTCCCTCGAAGCTTTGCTTCTGTTCTACGTAATTGCGCGAGTTCGTCTTCCCTGGCTAAGTTGTTTGCAAACATAATAGCCGTGTCTTTATCCCAAAATAAACCTCTGGCCTTTGCAGGCGTGTAGCCATCTTCGGATACTGAAACTAGGACGGCCCACGTAATTTTACCGAGTCTTTTCTTGGGGTCATGGCAAACAATAATATGTCCCGGTGGGGGCATATCCTGCAACGGTACTTCCAGGTAATCTTGCTCCCATACCAGAACTTCGCAATCACCCCCGCCCATCGTACTTCCCGGGCTGGTGGGCGGGGTCTTGTTTTCGGCCATTGGTTCTGCCTTTCATTTGCAAGAGTAATCGCGTGTACTGCTTCCTGAATTTCGCCATACTCAGAATGTTCGATTGCCAGAATGAATCGTTTGTCGCCCAGGCAATCACCCGCAACGCTTCGTCATGCGGTCTCTCGTCGCGTTCCAGCAGCAACCGGGCCGCGCATCCCCAGCCGCGTTTAGCTGAAAGGAAAGGGATGCACGGAACCTTGGCCTTGGGGTCAAGGCGAAGGACGGCCTCCGAAAGAGCGACGCAGAGAGAAACAGCTTCAGCAGATAAGGGAGTCATAAAATCCTTTCTTGAGCGGCAGCGGCAAAAATTGCCGACGACTATCTCTTTGTGGTTAGTACTCTGTCTCTGTCTCTGTCTCTGTCTCTGTCTCTGTCTCTGTCTCTGGTAATCAGAATTCGCGTTTTCTGATTCAGAGAATTATGATTCTGATTCAGAAAACTATAAATCTGATTCAGACCTCTTTTTGAGCTTGTCCTTTTCTTTTCTCTTGGCTATTTTATCTTGTTTTATACCAACAGATTGCAGGTGTTCGGCCTCGTCGAATGGCTCAAGGAAACCCGCATCCACCAAAGCGTCTATCTTGACCTCCCCATCAAGGCAAAAGAGACTACCGAGCAGCTTGCCATCACCGGGTATCTTGTTGCCGGCGGTCCCGGCATACATCCAAATACAGAGCAAAGACGCCTTGAAAGAATCCGTCTGATTCAGAAACTCGTATTTCTGAAGTAGAGATGTGTAAAGTTTTATCCACGGTGCATTTCTGTCGCATTGCTGATACTTATCCCAATTGACGATCCTTAGATATTCCATCTCCGTGCCCTAAAAAAGCCAGACCGCCCGGTGAGATCAGTCTGTGGAGGCAGACGTGAGGCCGAGCGACTGGCTAAAGAATTGTGGCATTAGGAGTCCTCCACCTACCGATCTCAACTCCAATAATACCTTACGCCGCCCCGGACCCGCTCTGATTCCATTGTCCAGCCCGGCAGCTTACCCTTGCGGATGTCCCGCAACCGGGCACTGATAGCCGTCTCTGTGCCGACCACGACCTCCCCGATCGCGGCCATCCCGCATCAGGTCATACACCCGTTGGAATTGCGTCCGCAGCCGGGGGCCGTCGATGGTCTTGTCGAATGTCTTGCCTTGGAAGTTCATACGTCCGTCCGAAGTTGGCTAATTGCCAAAAAAAACTACCTGTACCAGCACTCGACGTAGATAATTTTATGTTTACGGATAGCGCGATCAATTTGGTAGTTTAATGGTGGCAGGATTCCGATGGGAAAACCATCGCACTGTCGCGTATCGTTATAATAGTAAAGCTTGGCCCGGTCTTCTGCATCATGTGAATAGAAGATCAACTTTATTTCCTTCACGCCCCGAATAGAAAACACCTCTTGCGTATAGGAAACGCACACACGAATACGCCCGAACCTATACTCGTACGGCACTTTCTTCAGCCACGGTGTTTCAAATAGCTTCATTTGTCGCCCTCCTGTCGTTCCTGCGCCAGCCGCTCATGCAGCTTCGTCACAGCCCCCGCCACGGCCTCCGTGTTGGCCTGCAACAGCAGAAGCAGTGTGTTGACATCGCCAGCCCATTCAAGATGCCTCATGGCGTCCGTGGCCACCTCAAGCATCGCCTGGGAGCCAAGTTCCACCTTGGCATACTCGGAGTGGATGGCCGATATTTGATTATTAACACGGTTGCGGTACACGATAGGCAATAAATAGCCTAGGCCATCACTGAGTTTGTCCATATTCTGTTGCAGCTTGTCAATTGCGGGCATGGTCTACTCCCAATAAAAAATTAGCCAATAGATCACATACATCCAACTACAGCAGCCGTGAAAAAACGCCCAAAGTATCGAATGGTGCGTGGTCCAACTCAGGAGGACAGCGACAAAGCCACCGATGGTGACGCCGCAGCCACCGGCATTATTGTTGTCCGACATGGTTTACTCTCTAAAAGTATCCCGATGGGATTATGCAAAACCAGGATCAGATTCAATACATACCCACTTCTCTTTTCCGTGTCGTTGAAATACCTCTCCGTGCATTGGCCCACACTTAATTATACGCCAATCGTGATCGGGGTCTTCGGCAGCAAGCTTTTCGATATCCCCGACTGTCTTAATCTCGCCTTCATCTTGTCCATCATACACCACATCGTTATCTTTGGTGGCAAAGGCAGACCCAAACCCAACGGCGATTAGCATTTCCATAGGAGCCTCCAGTGCCGCAGTTGAGCAATTATTGCAACCTATATTTAGGTCTTTGCTGTCTATCGCAGGGTGTTTTCTCCAAGTCATCTCATCCATCTCGCTCTCCTGGTCTTGGGCCGATAATAATATGGTCGCCATCATGGGCAACGCCTGGCTTGCAGTCTCCGTAGTATCCCCCACAGGATGCGAGGTCATCTACTGGACAACCGTCACGACAATCGCCATGATACAACCCGTCATACTTGTTGGCTTCCAGGTACGCTTTGATGATTTCCAGGCAGGTCATGTCTTGGTTGTCCGAGAAATGCGCAATCCCTGCCCGCACATCCACATCAAACCAGTAGAGCTTCTCTCCTTCATCGTCCAGCGGGAGCCCTATACGTTCAGGCATTACACGGCCATGCATTTCGTGATAGAACTTCCCGTATGGACCCCCCCGGCATTCTATCCGTATTAGCATACTTCTCCTCCAAAAAAGACTCTGCTGGGCCGGATTCGACACCGGCTGCCAAACCAACCGTACATGCTCTCCGCAACCCCAACACTTGCAGTACCATCAACTAGGCCGGGGCGCTTCATAGAGTTGCACAGGGGCGTTAGGTCTGCTCACCTAGTTTGGTCATCCACGGCTGTCGTGGTTCCCGCCACGCCGCCAGCAGAGTCAAAATCACACTTTGCGCTCCAACCCAAAATCTCTCTTTTTGATCTTCACCATGCGCCCATCAGGATGATGCCAAACAAGACCCTCTATATCCTTATGCCCAAACCATTCCTTCAGTCCACAAAAAGTTCTTTCTGGGTTAGGCTGCGTAAACAGCGTCCATGAATCGCGACCGTGTGGAATCAATACATGTTGCGAAAAGCTTTCAGCATTAGTTCCGATCTTCGGCCCACACAATTCACGGGTGCCGTCTGATAACCCATCAACCATCGCCTCTCTATGCCACTTATCTTCCGGCCCAGCCCCTACCGGCAACCAACCCGGCCAATGTCCGGTCTTGGCATCAGGCTCTTGCGCGGCTTCCCAACCTTCCGGGGCATCCTTATGCTTCCCTGTTTTCCGGTTCAGCTTACGGTCGTATCGCCTGTAAAGCTTCCCATCCCGAATCAGGCAGCATGTTCCGTCCCATTTACGGGTTGCCACGCCTTCGCCGGCAACTACCCATTCGGCACCAGGAACAATCTCGTCATATACCAAATGGGTGTCATAATCTCGCATGAACAGACTGATTATTTTTTGCATACTTGCCTACCTCCTCACCAAGGAACATCATTGTTGGCCGGGGCTGGGACCGGGGTAGCCGCCCCGCCGCCCAAAACCTGCACCGTCCAAGCCGTCACATTCATCCCATAACGGGTCTTGCCGTTCTTGTCCGCGTAGGTGTTGCTGGATATGAAACCATCCACGCAGACTGCCTCACCGATGCCAAGTCCCTGACATTTCGTGGCCAAATCACCCCAGGTGGCAACCTCGACCAGCCGCTCCCGTTGGCCGTCTTTGCTCTGGTCGATCATCCGTAACCGCATAGTGCATATAGTCTTGCCAGCCTTGGTGGTGCTTGTTTCGGGTGCGCCGTCTACCCTGCCAACCAAAATTACCTTATTGACACCGATCATACCGTACCCTCCGTTGCAAACGTCCGTACCTTCGCCATAAAGCGATCAAACCCGCTGATAATCAGAGCCTTGCGTTCGGTGGGCAGATTATTGATGCCCATACCCGGCTCCAGCCACCCCAAGTGGCCCAGATACGCCGATACCGCGCCTTCGGCTCCAGTGGGTATCATGTCAACCAACCGCTCCGGGTCTGTCGGTGGGGGGGGGGGCTCGGCGGGTGGCGGCGTGTTCTCGGCCAGGCGTTCGGCAACGTACTTGCTATCATCGAACCGACCAGTGAATACGTCGTTATTAAAGCCGAGATATGATAATCCCTTGGTGATGGCATCCGTGAGCGCCTTCTTTACCGCGTCCGTATCCGGGTACGGGGTGCCGGAGCGGGGTCTGGTCATGGTGTCGGCTTGGCCGCACACGCCGAAGCCGGGAGAAATGCCGTCCTTAGTCCACATATTTATAACAACCACAACCGATTCTCCGATAGTCTGGACACTGTTGATAGCCCAGCCCCATCCGCTCCCTGCAGGGCCAAACTGTGCCGTTGCCGCCTTGATTTGTGAGTAGGCGTCAATGGCGGTGAAACCACCACGTTGATTGATGTGTTTAGTGTCAGCGGGGTTGGTCTTCCCGACCGCGTTCCATAGTTTCAGATTCTCTTCGCTCATTTTCCCTCCTTTGCACAAACATCCTCGCCATGCGGATACTGCCGGCTTCCGCTGCCGCTCTTGCCGCCTCCGCCAGCAAATACGCCACCATACCATACTATCCATGACATCTCCTCAAAAAATGCCGCCCCCCCCCCGGTATACCAGCACAACCTGCTACGGGAGCGTTAGGCAAGAGGGGGCCGGCAAAGCATAAGTCTGTTTGGATTGATCCCGCAAACTTCGGCTCAGGCTTCGCCGCGATCTGTCTTGGCCCGAGATCGGTGATAACGGTTCGCCCTTGAGGGCTCGTTGTTTCAACAATGCCGCCCTCGCATTTATGGTTTAATTTGCATTCAGGACACAGGCAACAATTACCCATTGGATTCCTTTCTCGCGGCCTCTTGCTCTTCATGCCGCACAAGCTCCGCTTCCATGTCATTGGTTATGATATCCGCAATGTATTCTTCCGGCAACGGCCACACCGTGCGGTCCGAATAGCAAGAGCGGCGGGAAAGGAATCCAGGTGTCCGCAACTCGATACTCCTATCCCCCGGCCTCCATATCCGCACCCGCTGAATCTCAAAGCCTTTGCGGGTGTACTTGCGGTCAATCGTGGCCTCGCCTTCGTACTCGGCTTGCCACCGAAAGTCAACCTCGATCAAGATCGTGGCGGTGGCGGTGCCGGTTATGTGTTTGGGTTTAGGCATCGTCGCGCCACCAGTAGGCCTCAAGAACAAGCATGACACCTTGGATTATCATTACGATAGTTATCCCCAAAAGAATCACAGGTATTGGAATCCAGAGCGGCGAGAAAACCCACAACCACGACCAGTTGATATAGTGCGTCAGCTTCAGGCCGATGAATAACACGGTGAGCAATCCGCAAAAGCCTATGCCGCCGCCGGTAGTGTTATTGTCCGCCGCCATCGGTTCCTTCCACTTTGGCGATAAGCGCGAGTGCGCGATTCTTGATGTCTGAGCTAACGCGGCCGCAATCATCGTTTAGGCAGTCAAGAACAAACTCAAACAAGTCCGGCGCGGCATCGCGCAATCGCGTAACACATTCATCTTCATGACCTGGAATGCGCCGAAGTATGTCCTCGCCGCCCGGCTCGGTAAACCGTCCCAAGGCTTTCACAAAATCCACTTTGTCCTCATCGTCCTCATCGTATTCATCCCATTCATCGGTCATGGTTGGCATCTCCTAAAACAACCCGGACGCCGGCTCTAGTCGCTGAAAACTAGACCAGTCTTGGCTGGCGTGGGCCGGGTCCGGGCTGAATGAAAAAGGGTTCTTGCGGGTCATTGGAATCCAGTCTAGTCTCAGCGATCTACAGGCATCATACAAGACGCGCCCGCCGTGTCAAGGAAATTCTTTATTTATTTGTGGGGGTTCGGGAAATACTATAGAGGCATAGGTGAGAGGCTACAGATATTCGGCCCGCGTACCGCCGAAGGTGCGACCGTCCGGGGTGGCCGGCACATCCTCGACGTCGATCTGAGTGGCAACCGTGTTCGTACTGATCACGCCGTCGCCTGTCCGCTTTGTCCGCACCAGAACCCGCACATCAGCCCCCGCCGCGAACCCCCCCACAACCAGGAACAGTTGCTCCCGGCCAAAGGTCAAGCTCATGGCGACCTCTTCCGGGGTGTCGCTGGACGGGTCCGGATCAACCCCGGTGTCCGTGGAGTAGACCAGCCAGGCATCCGCCTTGTTGTCGCCGTCGTCGTGCCACCAGTAGACCGCCGACACAAGCACACTGAAGCTGGGTTCCTGGCCCAAGGTGACATCCTCAGGGGCGCTCGGGTCCGACAACACCTCGTCGCCGCTGCTGTCGATCTCAAAGGCCCGCGAGTATTGGTTGAGGGAAAGCAGATCATACTTGTTGCGGAAGCGCGTTGTTGCCCGATATAGAACGGTGCCGGACGCCGGCGCAGCCAGGGCATGGGTGACCGGCAACGTGGAGGATGCGGCGTCCGGCACCTGAGTAAAATCGGGTTCGCTTCCCACGCCGATGTAAAGCTCGTACTGCGCTATCGTGGTGTCCGCGACTCGGTACTTGCTGCTGATTGTCTGGGTGTATTGTATCCACGCTGGCGGGCGCCCACCGCTACGAGACGCCGCCCCCCAGGTGACGTTAGGGTTAGGGGGCGATTGGTGCAGGTTAATCCGGAGCCTGTCCGGTGGCTGCAACTCGGGGGTAGGATCAAACCAGCCTTCGCGGCGCTGATGCCTCCCGCTTAGCTCCGGTATCGGCGGGAACTTAGCGCGAAGATGACGCACAAAGGCATATGTATTCTTGCCCGCAACCCGCTGGTCGGGGGCAAGAGAGTGCCCTTCGCGCCGCGGATCCCTCCGCGATTTCCGGAGATAGCTGCCAGCCATGCGCGCTACTCTTCAAAATTAAAGTACGCTATGGCGTTCACGCCCACCGCGGCCGTGACCGCGATCCCAACGCGCGTGGCACCTTCGATAATAATGGCCTGCCCAAAGGGCGCTTGCCAGACCACTCCCCCCTGAGGGTGAATCTGCATGCCTCTCAAGAGTGTCGTCCCGGTCGGCTCTGCCGAGGCAGTGTGCAGCCCGGTAGTCTGGATGGTCTCATCCAATCCCTCATACACCGCGATTGCCGTGAGGGCGCTCATCGTTCCCGCGGTTGTCTGACGCAGCAGCTCCACCTCAATGGGCGCGTCCGTGTTGCTGGTGCCGTCGAAAGAAATGCCCCACTCGTGGACTAATACCCGGTGGTTCGCCGCCGCCACAATCTGAATGATTGTCTTTTGGCTGGTGCCGGTCGCGACCTCCGCCGTTGTGAGAGTTGCCAAAATTCCCGCCATGTTCGTACTCCTTTCTTATTACCAAACGAGTGCCGCCGGTGGCACTTTATCAATCGGATATACCGATCTGTTCAGAGGGAACACCGCATTCCCCCTTTCGTCTGTATATTCCGCAGCCGGAACGGTAAAAGGTGTGGACGTCCAACGCTTGACGGTGGAGATGCGAAATTCGTCTAGCGATGCGTTGATGAAATAACCAGCGTTGTTCATCGTCTCGCCAATACGGCAGCCATTTATTATTCCGCCGTGCTCGCTGGTCACTGTTGCTGATGCCTTTTCCACACCATCCAAATATATCTTTACCGTGTCGCCTACGTCCCCAACGATAGCAACATGCGTCCATTGATTTAGAAAACTAGAGTAGGATGCGGAGACACTGTTGCCGCCAGTCCACTCAAAGAATTGGATGTCGCCGCCACTGGTTAGCTGTACCGCCTGAAGATTGGTAACGCGTGACCCGCTGTCATCTTTGAAGTCAATCATCCTGGCAAACTGTGCCGGGAACCCCGTCGCGTATAGCCAGAAATCAATCGTGAAATTATTGCCGGCCAGGTCGAACTCGCCCAGACTGCCAGTCACCTCAAGGAAATCGCCGGTAGCATCGAAGATCCCGGCGGCCCCGCCGAATTTGCTCAAGGCAGTATCTATCTGAGCGTCGCCGTTTGCTGTCGCGGTATGGCCGGAATCGGATGAGTCCGTGAAAGTTGTAGACGTATCCGCGACGTTCATGTGCAACATCAAGATTGTATCGTCGTCTATCCCAGCCATGTCACGCCGCCTTGAAATCGTAGTTTAGAATGTTTTCCATTTCGTATGCCACCTTGGATGTCGCGGGTATCTGCCGGTGAACCCAGAGCCCATGATTCCGGCCGTTGCTAATGGTGCCGATGCTGAGCCCCGCCCCGGCGGTGATTGAACTATTCCAGCTTACGGCCGCAGGGGCTACCCCCTCGTTGGCAATGGTCTGTATGGAGCCGCCGGCCGCTGGTGTCTCCAAGGCAATCCGAATCCCCGGCACCGCGTTGATTGTGTCGTCGGCCGCCCCGGCCCCGGCCGATGTGCCCAGCAAGCCCCGATGTGTTGCCTGGCCGATAGTCAATATGTGGTTGGTGCGGGCTCCGTAATAGATAATCTCCCGGAGCGCCCCGGCGGCGGTCTGGATTCGGGCAAAGCCCACTACCGGCCAGCCCGAGAGGTCGCCGCCGGTGTTGATCGTGCCTGCCCCCGACGCTCCAAGTTGCGCGACATCAGTTGTAGCCTGCGTTCCTAAGGTGCCGATCCATATCCGGGTATCCAGTATCCCGAAAGCGCCGTGAGCCCGGAGCATGATTCCCCGGTAGCGGCTGATACCCGATACGCGCTCAGAGTTAGTGACATTCCCGAAGCCCAGGGCATCGTTGAAAGACTTTTTGAATGCCATGACCATTGAGCCACCCATGCTGCCGGCGGTGTTGCGCGTCACCCTCACGACCTTATCAATATCAGTCCCGATTATCAGCTTGCTTTCCCCGTTGGCGATTGCCACCTCGGCCCCGGCCGTGCCACCGGGGGGGGTGTATGTAAGGTTCCCCCCGGCGGCCACCGTGACCGTACCCGTCCCCTCCCCGTTAGCGCCGCTGGCAACGGCCAACGACAGCGGCGCAATCGTATCCGTGATAAGCCCCCCAAGCGCCCGGATCTCTGTACTCGACCGGAAGTTCCCAAGCGCCGCGTCAGGATCGGCCTGTGCCGCCCCGTCGCTGGCCGCCCCCGTCAGGTATAACCCCAGGCCGTCCGCTCTGCGCTTCGCGTCTGCCATCTATCTGGCCCTCACGGTCAGGGTGCCGTCGCTGTATATCATCTCGATAACCGGCGGCGGCGGATTTCGGGCGATAAAGCCGTCAAAGGTCTCGGCGGTCCCGACATTGCCGGCGGCGGTCAAGGCTGTAGTTCGCCAGCTATGGGCGGTGACATCGGTCAAGGCTTCGGTCTGGTGGCGGTAGTAGCCGAGGTTTGACTCCCGCACGAGATTCCGTTGTGTCCAGGTGCCGTCAATGTTTTCCTCAACCTTGTATTGATCGACCCCCACATCGCCATACCATTGCAGATTCAGGTATGGCGGATAAAGAATGTTTTGCGCGGTGTTCGTGTTGTTCGCGTCCAGCACTTCAAGCGCCGGCGGCTCCTGATTGTCATCGCCGCGAATGCTGATTTCTGTATCGTCAGTGGCGAGCCGCAAAGTCCCGTTCAGGAATAGCTGAAATGGTGCCTTGCCGGTCCACCGGAACAGCCAGGTTGCGAAGGCCGTCTTGATGATCTCCGTGAAGAGCATCGCGTCAGGGTGGACCGCGCGGCCTTCGCGCCGCATCGCCTGGCCTGGCCGGGGGAATTGGCGGGGCAGGCTTCGCAGCCGGTTATTCGGTTTGGTCATTCGTAGCATACGGCACCCATCTATTTAGTGTTGCCTGTCGTTGTTTACAACCACCGCACGGCTTGATCTTGCCGCCGGTGACTTTCCGGATCACTTTCGCCACGGTGTCGCCGAGCCCTCGCGAGGGCGGCGGTGAGCCCCACGATTTCCCCAGCGGGCAGGCGAAATCTGATTCCGGGATAACAAACACCCCGCCGAGCGACTCCCGCCAGCCACGCCCGCCCTCGCGATCCCGGCAAGTGGGGCAATGCTTTTCAAGTCGGCAATGGGGAGTATCGAAAAAACTGGTCATGGCGTTGTTAATACCCATGAGCCCAATGACACTACATGATTCGAATCATCACAACTTAGATCATCAAAGTCCCCAGCGCCAGAAACTTCATCGGCATTACATCGCAATGCGACTCCCTCCTGTCGGACACAACAGCCATTTATAAATGCACACTGGCAACTAGAAGGATCGCCATTGAATCTCTCGAACAGTAGAATAGTCCAAGTCGCAGCTTCTCCTGTAGCTGAATCACAAACGATACGGCCAAAAGCTCCCCCCTTAGTTCCTGCCCACGAAAGGCCCGCCTTAGTCAATATCCACACGCCATTCAAACGGGAGCAGTTATCAAAAAAAGTACTCCCCCCGCCTGGACCGCAACTCGAACAGATTTCAAAATCCGCACCGCCAATTCCAGAAACCGTCAGTGTCAATGTCTCCGGCGCAATATCAATGCAGTCCTGGCATTCAAAGAGACCCCTCGCCTGTAACCCGGTATCAATGAAAGCCTGTAACCCTGAGTCGTCAAATGCTTGGAGATTACTCATGCTGATTTCTTTGCCCAAAACCGGCCAGCGGTGTTCATATCTTCCCATTCCGTGACGGTTGTCTCGCTGTCTCCGGCGTCGTTGGCAATGACGCCAGTGCTGCCAATGATGTTCCGAATGGCTATGATTTCATCGTCAACGAAATACTCAGGAATCAACACTTGGTCCTCTTCGTCGCCGCCGCTAGTGGCGGTGCGCTCCCCCTGGTTGGCATAGGTGTAACTGATTGTCTTTGAGGGGTAGACGATGCTCTCGCCGTCAAACGGCGTTTGCCGCAAAAGATAGGGCTTGGCCACAAAGACAACGACATCCCCTTCCTCTTCATCTGTATCGCCAGCGCCGGCCTTCGGTATAAACGTGTGGCAGTGGAGGTAGTCATTTTTGAAAGCTACGATGCGAAAGCGGCGAAAGATCAGCCTTGCCAAAAAGCGGTTATCGTTGTTGCCGATAACTACCTGACTGCCGTTATATGTCGCCTGTGTTCCCAGGCCGTTCAAGCCTACCTGCCCGCGGACCTGTCTGAGTAAGGTCTTGCGCTCGGCATCCAGGCGCTTGGCTGTTACCTGGCTACGCGGCCGCCACTGTTTGAGATGCTCATTCGGCATGATTACTCTGTCTCTCCGGCCGCGTTGTCGCTCGGATTGAATAAGGTCTTGAAGGCGGCTTCTTTCGGAAAAGGGATAGTCTTGAAGCCTTCGCCCTTAACCAGTCCGCGCGGGGGGCTGCCTGTGTGGGGGTCAATAAACACAACGTCTGAATCCCACCCAACATCTTTCAATTCAAAGGTGAATGTAAACCTAAACCATACCTTTTGCTCCCGCGAGACATCCAGATTGCCGATACCGTGAGGTTCAAAACCGGCGTTAGTGATGCGCCAGGTCCGCGCCGCGCCGCCGTTCCATGCTTCAGAATTAACCCTCCCGATCCACCGTAACGACGTCGCCATTGGATCGTCGCCTTGAATCAATCCCGTAAGGTTAAAGGATGCGTTTGGCACAAGTGCGCTGATTTCCCCCGACTGGACTATCGTCTTGCCGCCCCGGCCGTGTTCGTCCTTAGGTATTGTGCCGGCATCGTCAGTTGCGGTGCCGTCAGAGAAGGTATGCTTGACGGTTATCTGCGTATCTGTTATCGTCCGATTGCCAGAGTCGTCTGTGCTTGCGGCATCATACCTTTCGGTTGTCACCTGCTGCAATGTAACGGACCCGCTCCCGATTGTGCCGCCTTCCTGAAGACGTTGGCCGTCGCCACCTAGGCTGGTGTAGACAAGATCAATCCTCGCCTTGGTGGGGCTGCTCTCGACTATCGCCGGGATGCGCTCCGTCAAAACCAGGTTCGGGAACTTCTGCACGCCTCCAAGCTTCGGCGGCGGGTCATTCTGTATCGGCACATTGGGGTTATTAAGCGCCTGCCATAGCGCATTAAAGTCCGGCGCATCCAGCCCCTCGACCATCATCTGCGTCCGCAGTTCGACTATAATACCGTCTACCTCGCGGCAGGAAATCGGCTGCTGAATCAGGTTTTTAGCTACAACCGCAATCACCATATCAGTTAGCCCTTGTCACCTGGCCCTGCTGTACGATAGTCCGAAGCAATGCCGTTTGTCTTTTCGATTCATCCAGTACCAGGTTATCCCGCTGGCCTGCCGTCCCGCCCAAGGCAATCCGTGAAAGCTCTACCTGGCGGAAAGCCCCCGTCCGTTGCGCCCCGGCTTTCGCCGCACCCGCGCCGGGAGCCCCCGAGGGTTTGATGCCAACCTTCTTGGCGATATCCTCGGCGGCTTGCTGGGATCGCGTCTGGATCTTCTTAAAAAACTTCTCGACATCCTTGACCGCTTTTTCATCAAGGACGTTCTCCCAGGCTTCCGCAAAAGCCTCGCCGCTCTCGTCGCCTACCGCCGAAAAGTTCTCTCTCATGTTGCCTAGCACGGTGTCGATCTTCTTGATGCCGTCAAGGACAACCTGGGGGGTGAAGGGGCTTATCTTGGCCGCAAAGCTCACGACCTTGAACCATATCCGCGCCAGGCCGATAATCCCGGTCAATCCCTTCTGGATGATAAATTGCAGGCCGAGCCAGCCAGCCTTGAGCAATTCAAACCCCTGCAAGACCCGCGCCCCCGCAAGGGCAATCCCCTTGAAGCCCTCGATAATATCGTTGGAGCCTATACGGGCCGACTTGGCAAACGCTGTAAACCTGTCGGCCAGGTCGGTAATTATCGGCGCAAGAGCAATCGTGATCTGGTTGGTAAGCCCGGTTATCGCGGAGCCCATTCGGACCATCGCATCGTTAGCCTGCTCCACCTTAGCGACATCAATCCGATTAAGCCCGATGCCTAAAGCTATCCCCTCTTGCCTGAATTTCTTCAAGCTTTTGCTGCCACCCTCCATGACTTTAATCATCTTTACCCCAGACCGCCCAAAAAGATCAAGGGCAACCCGGACCTTATCTGTCTGCTTGGGAATCTGAGGTAGCGCGTCTGAAATCCGTAAGAATATATCTTCCATACTTAACGTCTCTAACTCTTTTGCGCTTAGCCCCATCGTTGCAAACGCTCTCTGTGCAGTGGTCAATCCGAGATTCGCATCAGAGACGTTTTTCGCCATTCTCCGCAAAGCCTTATCGACATCCTCTACTGACGCCCCTCCAATCTTAGCCGCCAACTGAAAACCGGCAAGCGCCTCGGTTGTCAGGCCCAAGGCGTCGGCCGTTTTGCCTAATGAATCTATGGCCTCAAAGTTCGCCTTGACCATTCTGGTCAGGCCACGAATAATAATCCCGCCCGCAAGAGCCGCACCGAAGCCGCCGACAATGCTCTTCACCGAAAGCAGGGATGCGCCAAAGCTCTTGACGGCCCGGCCGCTTCGCTTCATGCCCTTAACGAACTTGCTGGTACGGGCAATCAAGCCAACCGAGATGTTACTGATTGTCGCCATCGCTCACCTCTCACTCGCCGATGATCTTACAGCCGGCCCGTAACGTGGCCATCATTTCCAGGGCCGTCATCTGCCGCTTCCGCTTGTCGAAGTCCGGCATGTAGTCGCGGGGTTTATGCCTGGTCCCTTTGCCGCCAAAAACGTTGGCAATGGTTGAGGCGATAATCCCCGCCCGCAGGTCTTCCATTTCAGAGCCAAACGGTTCAAGCTGGCTGAATGCCATCCAGCCCGCAAACTCGCGGCTGTCAATCTCGTACTGCGCCTGCGCCACGCTCTTACCCAAGGCAAGGGCTAAGCGGAACCAGAATCTTCGCTCTGGCCGCTCTCGGAATTTCCCTTGATTTCCTTGACATCATCTTCGGTCATGCCGTTAAGTTTGGTTCCGGCAGCGAAGATACGGTCAAGGGCTTTGCCCCCCTTCTTACATATCTTGCCGACGTCGCCCGGAGTGAAGAGCCTTTCTCCGTCCTCGTTGCACAGGACGATAACCGCCAGCCGGGCGCGGAAGTTATCGCGCTTGGTCAACTTGCCGGTGGCGGGGTTGACCATTCCGTTTTCGTATTCGTCTCGCTCTTCGCCGGTCATGACGCGGAGGTACACGGTCCCGCCCCATTCCGGCACCTCAAGGGGCTGGATGCTTTGATCGTCAACCGCAAAGATTGCATCCCGCCCCAGAGGTTCCGCTTCCGTTGCCGGCAACGGTGGCGGGCTCTGCATAACACACTTCGGACTCTCGCTCATAATGTTCTCCCATGCCTACGAAATAAGCCTAAGACTGCGCCACGGATACCGCGCCAGTCACCTTCATTGTTGCCGAGGATTCCATGCGCTCGTCGATAGCGGCCGCCGGGCTGAAGTCGGTCATGAACGCATCGAACTTCCACCGCTTGCCCGCACCCGCGCCGCCCCAATCAACCGTAATCGCCTCAAGCGCGGAGCTGAAGGGCGGGTTGTCCGAGCCGTTGAACTCAAACGTGATGTCAAAGCTCCCGCCATCGTAGAGATCGGCCGGAATGAATGTGTGCGCGGTAGTAGTTCCCATGTGCGAGGTCGGCACAGATTCGCGCGTGATCCCCGGCCCGTCAATACTCAGCAGGTTTGCCGAATACGCGGTTGTGCCGAATGTGATTGTAGTCCCGGTTCCCAGGTCTGCCATTGTTCGCCTCCTGTCAAAATGTAGGTACGGTCTCGGTGTACCATACCGCGAAGTCCATAATCACCCGATGTATTCCCTTTTGTCCCGCCGCGGGCGGTATCTCAAAACCGTCCGTATGAGTCGCTATCGTTATGGTCTTGATCGTGATCGTCTTGGTCGCCGTGCTTACAACGCCGCTGAACCCGTCCAGCGCCAGCCGCACCTCTTCGGCCAAGTCCTTCGCCTGAGAGTAAGTAACGCCGAACATATCAAGCTGTATGCTGGTGGAGGCCAACCCGCTTGGCGCGGTGGTGTGCTGCAAGTGATCGCCACTGACGCGGCTGTAAACAATATACGGCGCAGGTGCCTTCTGTGGCGCATGTTGCGCGTAGACGCGCGAGGAAATCAGCTCCGATACTTCGGTGTCATCCGTAAGCAGTTTGCGGACTGCCTCTTCAGGCGTCATGGCCGAGGCGGCGGTTGTCGGCGTACCCCATCGGGCATTGCTTGGGATTGACAAGAAGTCGCCGTCTTTGTTGATGCCGACAAAGCGGAACTGTGTGCCATTGGTTAGGCTGGTGACGCTTATGGTGCCGCTCCCGGTTCGTTTGAAAGATTCGTTGATTGAGGTCCAGGCTTTACCGTCGCCGGCCTCTCGCCAGATTGCGTAGATTTCGTCTGCGCCGTCGTCGGCAATGAAGTCGAGCGTCATTGTGGTATCGCCTGCCACGGTGACGTTCTGTGTCGGGGCGGTCGGCGTCATGCTGCTCAGGGCAGGTACGGTTATTCCGGCGGCTACGGGGAAGCGCGTTGAGAGCGTCTTGTTGACTTCAAGGATTTTGCAGTATACGGATTGCCCGGCCGTCAGGTCTGCCGTGAGGGCCGTACCATCAAGGATCGTTATCAGCGCATCTCCTGATTGATTGTAGATATAGACCGCCTCTGCCGCTCCCGCGCCGGTTGCGGTGACGGTCCAGGTTATGCCGGCTGCCGTATCGACAACCGCCAAGGCGGTTGCCGCGGTGGATGCCCCGCCGCCCGGAGCGAGTCCACCAGTCCAGGCAAGGCCAACAGCTAGGGCGGTGCGGAAGTTGGCGGTCGCATCGGTTTGATCGGTGATGTTATCGTCATTCCAATTGCCGCCGGCGCTTTTGATAATACCGTTTGCGCTTGGCTCGGTAGCCGCCGCGAACTGGTGCGGGCCGGGGTCGATGTCGCTGTACTTGGTTCGGGCCGTGCCGAAAGCATCTATGTATATCCCTACATTCTTTGCATCACCAAGTGTAGCGTTCAGCTTTAAGAAGTTGGCATTATCCCAAACCAGAGATGCCCAGTCCGGATCACCTTCGGCACCGTTGGTTTCAAAACCCGCTGCTTGCATGGCCGCAAGGTCGGCGTAGTCCGTGCCGGCGCTGTCAAGAATCTTCGTGACGGTGTAATAACGGTTGCCGTCAAAGTCCTGCGCCGGTTGGTTCGGAGTAAAGGCGTCATTGAATTTGACCGCCGCAATCGTATGAAAGATGTTATTCAGCATGCTAATCCGAGACGCTGAATTATCATCAAGGACACGCTGGAAATTATAGAAAGCACTCTGGCGTAGTGTAGTGTTGACAAAAACATCAGCACCCGTATCAACTTTCAACAATGAGCCGGAACCGATACCGGGACCGATCACCCGGCAATTCTCATACCCAACACTGCCATTGGCGCCAGAGCCCACGTAACGGTTAACGGTACCCGTTGTGCGTATTTCACAGTTACGATATAGCCAGGAGGTGATCCTGCCGGATGTGAAGCCAATACGCGAGGTTATATCCAAAGTGCTGTCAATCCATGAAATCAAACCATTGAACTGGTTAGACCAACCGCCAGCGTCGGCGATTGTCGCGTCAACATCGCGGAAGGTGATCCCCCGCTCGTTGTAATTCAAGTTGAGTTCAAAGCCCGTCAAGGTCAGGTCGCGCATTTCAAAAGCGCCGGGCCGCGAACTGGCCATGTTGAGCTGGCCGTTTATCGTGGCCGTGCCTTCGCCCGCCCGCGAGCGGATTATCAACGGGAAGTCTCGGGTCGTGCCGAGGGTGGCATACTGCGGAATCGCAGGCGTCTCATTGAACGTCTCGGCGTTGTAAAGCTCAATTGCCGGGGAAAGAATCCCCTCGATGTCGGCGGCCTCACTCACCGCCTGAGTGATCGCATCGCCGACCGTGGCGTAAGTCTCACCCGAGGTGCCGACATCGTATGGGCCGGTGTATGGCATTACAGAAGCGCCTCCGCCGCCAGCGGGTCAAATAAAAGCGCCGCCGCCGTAACGCGGTCAAAGTCGATTTCGCGTTCTTCGTCTACGATATTTCGCAGCTTTCCGGTAGTCACGTCCACCGTGCGATCACCTTCCGCAAACAACCGCTCGATCTCAGCGGGTGTCAGGTCGATTTTCCCGGTTATCCGGCAAGCCTTGGCCATGCCTAACTCGTGCTCTTTGTAAGGAGCGGCAACGATGCGCGAACGCTTATGTAGATCATTCAGCTTATTGGGCGTATCCACGCGAATGCTGACCACCTTGCCTAGCTGAAAGGGGTGATTGGGATCGTAAACGTAAACCAGCCTAACCCACATCGTCGCCCCCTTCGTTGGGCTTCTGTCGCGCCCATTCCGCGGCTTCCTTCGCCGCTTCAAGGATTGCGTTCAAGCACAGGATGCAATAGACTTCGCCGCTGTCGCGACCCGGCAACACCTCCGCGAAGAGTTCTCGCTTCCGTTCCATCAGATAGACCGGCAGGCACTCGGCCCGGTGGCATATACGGCAACGCACACTATCATCCTTTATCCATGTATGGACTCTATCCCGGCAATACAAAAGCCAAAGGCAGAGCGCCGAGGCCGCCAGCATTATCAGCCAGGCAATCACCGCGGCGGTTCCGGTAGCAACAGGTTCTTAATCTCTCTCAAGTCCTGCCGCTGCTCTACCCGGAAGTCCTTAATGTCCTGGCGCACCCCCCGCACATCCTGGCGAATGATCTTGATCTCCCGCTGGTTGGCCGCAACAGCATCCTTCGATGCGTAAGTGTCCATCGCGTGAGCCCATATTCCACCAATGACAGCAACCGCAATCGTGACCAGCATAATGAGTACCCATTGCGGCACATGGGATGTCATGTGCTTAGCCACGGCTTCTGTCACCTTCTGTCGCGTCATGGCTGGCCTTTCTTCCTGAGACGTTCAATCTCTTTCTTCACCGAATCCCAATGGTCAGGGTGCATGGCTATCCAACCACCCACGTCTTGCTTAACAGCATCACCCTTCTCATCCTTCACCAGCCGACAACGGAGAACCTTACTTTCAAGGATCTCCACGGGCAAGCCGGGCTTGACAATGATGTAGCGGGTCTTGACGACCGGCCCCAAGGTCAGACCGCAACCGGCCAGCAACAGTAGGCCGCTACAGGCCAAGATCGTTAAGGCGCTCCGCGTCTGTCTTGCCATCGCTTGTCTCCACTTGCGGGGCCGGATGATCCACTACCGTCTCGGCCGGCTTATCCAGTCCGAAGATACCCAGGAATACCTCCAAGACAACCTTGAATACTGGCATCAACGCCGCGAGGATTCCCGTCATTGTCCGTTGCCGTTCTTCTTGGCGTTTGTCCTCCCCGCCGTGTAACCCATGTTTGTCAGGGCCGCACCAATCAGGGCGACGATTCCCGCCCACTTACTGCCGGGCAGAAGAACTCCTGACAACACCAGCAGCGAGACAATGTTCGCCGCCACGGTCATATAGAACTCTGTGGTTTTGTACCCCGGCTTCACCACCGTCTCGGCCTTCACCTTCACCGTCACCTCTTCGACCTTCGCCATGATATTCCTCCTATCGCTTTTTGGCCTCTCGGTCAATCCCTGTCTTTAAGCCCTTACTGTAGAGCTTGACGACCTTAGTTTTGTTTTGAACCAACGATCTCCGTATCGCATGACTGGCCGGAACTCCCGGATGTTGTGTTCCTGATTGGCTCTGGCTCTGCCCCGATGTCCTGGCAACCCTTGCGGACCCCTTCCCTATCGTGTGGGGCTTGACCCCCTCTTCAATCAGGTGCATATAGTTCGCGGGATTCCGGCCTGTCGTCGGGTCTTTGAACCCCTTCCGCGCACCGACGATAGTCATGACCGTGAATTGCCCCTTGTACTTCTTTGTCTTGCGGCCAAGGCTCTTAACCGCCGCGCCGGTATCCTTGCGAACGGTTTTTCTCGCGGCCTTCAACACTGGCGACATAGCCTTAGATGCCGCCTGTCCCACGACCTTCTTGAATATCTTCTCCCCGAACTTATCCAGCTTCTTTTCAAGCCGGCGTAATTCGCTGTTATCAAACTGGATGCCGGCAACGGGTGCCATCAGATTGCCTCAATTGCAAGGATCTCAAGGAACTCATTCCGCTCGTCAACGTTCAGCACATCCTCGATGCCAAAGACGCGGCTGCGGTGGACAAGGCGATTCTTTGACGTAACGCCTTCACGAAAGCGGAGCCTGATCGCATGCGACACTTCCGGCGATACCTGCTTTGCCTCAAACGCCTCGCGGCCGCGCAAGGGAACTACGCTGCCCCATACGGTTGCATCTGTAGTCCATTGCCCTGCCTCTGTCGGTTCGCCATAAGTGTCCAGCACTTCGATCAACGATTGAATCTGTATCCTGTGTCGCAAGGGGCCGGCCGGCATCACGTCACCTCCGGGATTCTATCGTTGATCAACAGGCTCTTAGTTGTAAACTCAAGTTCCTTCGATACGCTGCCGACCAGGACAGTCTCCCGCCGCTCATACCAGTGTGCCACCAGCAACAGCAAAGCTTGCTTGATGCCCTGGGGGACCGCGCCGGCCGCGCCATAGCCGGCGATATAGATGATCTCTATCGGGTTAAGCCTTTCCGCCTGCACAGACGGCCAGAACATTGACGGCGCCGGCGCAAGACGGCCGGGCTCTGACAACACGTCAACCTGATAATCAGTGTCCGCGACCAGGGTTTGCTGTGTGCCGTCAACGTCAAAGTATTTGACCGAACTCACGGACACTATCGGGGGCCGCGATAACTTGATTACCGTCCCGTTCTTCCCGCGGGGGAAGCGATCAAGATTGAGCGTATAAGTGGCGGTGATAAACTGTCGATTGGTGAAGGTCTCAGCAGACTTCCGGGCGGCAGTAATCAGCGCGTCGATGTAATCGTCATCGTCGCTGATATCCTGCCTCACATGGCTTTTGACTTCCTGCGTGGTGAGAGGTTCGGTTGTGGGTTCGGTGGTGATGTTAAGCGCCATGCCCGCCCCTCCACCTAACCAAACCAGATAGTAATGTTCGCCGCCTGACTGCCGGTGCCAACGCAATCAATCGTCTTGTCGGCACCCGCTACATCGGGGGTTGCGTCGTAGCCAAAGAAAGTCATTTCCTGGCCCGGCTGTAACGTGTCGTCCCAATTGGCCCCCATCAAGTCGTAGCCATTTGCCGCGCCGACCTTGACTTGATAGGTGTTGGCGTTGCCGCTCGGGACTGCGATCTTAAACATTTGCACCTTAAGGCCGCTACCGTCGATGGCAGCCCCGTTGGTGCCGGTCAGCGCAGTCAGGTCAATGGTGGCCGTCCCGGCGGTCAAAGCCTGCGAGAAATAGGCAACCTTGGTAATCGGCCTATCACTCGTGGCGGTGAGCGACTCGCTCGTGTCGTACCCGTTATGCTTGACGATTGGATCGGTTGACGCCGGGACTGATGTCTCAAGCGTCTCGTTTGCCGTCACACCAGAAACGTATTCGGCCGTTATGCTCATTCGGTTCTCCTATGCGTCTCCGTTGCCCTCGACAAACGTCTCGTAGAGAGGCAAGTGATTCATGCTCAGCTTCTTGGTTTCGTCCAGCTTCTTGAGGGTGTCCGCGATCAAGCCCCGCATGGAATCCCCGAATACGATTCTCTTGCCGGGGTCGGCCTCAGGATTCCAAGTGACGCGATCCGTATCCGGGTCATGCTCAAGCGAAAGCAGTTCCTTTTCTTGATCGTCAAAGCTGATTGCTTCCTTGATTTCCCGCAACAAGCGGAGGGTCAGGATGTTGCCATGTTCCGGCAACACCCCCATAAGCGCCATCCGTTCCGGCACATGCATTACCACTTCCAAGATTTCCATCCCATGCCTTTCCTGTCCGTGCTACTCTGCAGTGAAACCGAATCTCCCGAAGCCCTAGCTAAATGTCGGGGTCACGCTTGCCAGCATTTGATAGGGTGAGCCGTCGATGTCAACGGCTATCTGGAGCGTTCCCGATCCATGCACGCCAATGGTTCCGCCAGCCGCCACCGGAGCCGTTCCGGACGCGGGTAGCTTAAAGAGTTCCGTGCATCGCTCCACCGCAATACCGAATTGCCAGGGGGCGGTGCCGGTATCGCCGAGCGAATACGCGGCAGAAATGCCGGAGGCGACATCCGCGCCACTCAGTAACGCAGTGAATCCGGAAAGGGGCTTCGTGGCGGTGATTGACGCACCTCCGCCGACACGCGCCATGACTGCCGCCGTGCTGTAAGCGTATGCCCCGTTCACAACCACGCCGGAAGTATGCCCCTCAAACGTTCCGATCAACCCGGAGTGAAGGTGCGTGAGGGTGGTATCCTTCACGACGACCTGGCCCATCAGTCCGTAAGTCTCATGTGCCGCCGTGGTGACGTTGACAACATGACGGAACCTGCCGCACTTGGCCGCGAACGCACTGGTCAGATTGGTATCGCTTGCGCCGTGTACTTCGATCGTGGAGAGCTGGCCGTCGCTGTAGATGTCCTGAGTAGTCGCGAACAGGACCGCTGAGGTCGTTGCCGCGCTACCAGCGAACTTCCCGACACGCATCCCTATGATAACCGATGGCCCGTCCATGAGGATGCCGTCCGGCCATGATGCCGCGCCGCTGGCCTTGTCGATCAAAACCCCGGCGCATATGCCGTTGTTTACGATTGTGCCGGTGCCGGTAGTCTCCACATGGAGCCCGCAGAACTCGCCGCCGCTGTCAACGGTCAACACCCCGCCAAGCTCGGCAGAGGCATCGAAGCAAGAGAAGGTCGCGCCGGTCTGTGCGCTGGTCGCCCCGACAAGCTCAAGGTATCCCTGGACGCCAGTATAGATCCCGGTCGTGACATCCACGCCGGTCGCCAGCTTGAGTTGCCCCATGACGGATCGAATTGATCCGCCGCTCTGGTCAACCGTGAGTAGGGTTCTGGCGAGGATAGCCCTGACGCTGGTCCCGATGTTCGCGCCGGCATCGTCGGCATACACGGCATGAATGGAAGTTGTTCCCGAGGCGAGCGGCGAACCGCTGCCTTGCAGGAGAGACGCGAAAGCCCCCTGTGTGATCCGATTCATCCCAATCAGGTTTTTGGACGCATCGAAGAGTTCGAGCGAGTCGGAAATGTCCACGCCGGCGTCATTGTAGAACGGCGCTCCATTCAGGTAGAATGCCCCATCTTGCCCCCGGTAAACGCGGCTTGGGTGGTGGCCTTCTTCGGCAGTCATTTGTTTTCTCCTGTGTGTAGTGGTTGCCCGGACGGCCAGCCGTTAGACGCTGGCCACCCGGTTGCCTGTGGTTGAATGGTTACGCCGTGCCTTCGATGGGGCTGATGTGTAACTCGGTCCCGCCAACAGTAGTCGCGTCGTGAGTGACCGGGTGATCCCCGCGGTACCGAACGGCAACGATAAAATCAAGAACGGCGTTTTGTGTGGCGCGAGCTACTTCGCAACGCACGAAGCGGTCTCCGGGGCGGTGAATCGTCAGCGCCCAAATCTGGTTATCGTCGTCGTCGGCCACGCTCTGCGCGGTGCCGGTCAGGTCAACGTAAGCCCCGCCCAGCGTATCACCCTGCGCGGCGTTGAATGACGTCACCGCGGCGGAGGTGATCGCGCCAAAGCCAACCAGGAAGGTCACCCCGTCGTAACCGGTCATATCAACACCCGTACTGTTGATGGCTGAGGTGCCGGCAGCAACGGCATTACTGACACGCTGCAGCTTCATGTTTTCAAAAGGCAATCCGCCTGCTCCCATTGTTTATCTCCTGTGTGCAAAAAGGTTAATGTTCCGCTCTCCGCTCTCCGGTTCCCGGCTTAGGTCTGAACCAGCATCTTGACGGGGTTCGTGCCGGCGTCCACCAAACGGCCATCCATGCGCGTGAAGGCGACAAATCCTTCCTGGTCGCTGTCGGCGTAACGCTCCACCAGCCGGCGCAACCGAATACTGCCGACATCACGAATCTTGTACTTGGTCAACTGCCCGTAGACGATAGTCTTGAGCGTGGTCGTGACGGCGCTCGCCATGTCCTGATTGATCGTGATCGGATAGCCCAGGAGCCGATCCGCCACATCGGCCTGGAAGCCGGGCTGCCAGAGGTAGTTGCCTTCGCCGTCCTTGAGCTTGCGGAGTTCCAGCAGGATGTTGTCGTGCATCATGAATCCCGCGCCCATACGATAGGCCGGATCGACGCTGTGAATCAGTTCGATCACTTCGTCGGCCGCAATCGCCGTCGCGCTGGCGGTGGTGACGCCGGTCGCCGCGCCAACCGTGATGCCTTCCGGCCCGGCTCCGGTCCCGGTGGTCTGCTTGGTATTGCCGATCCGGCCGAGGCGTTCCCCCAGCATCGAGCCCAGCAAGCTCGGCAGATCAATCGCCGAATCCTCGATCAACTCAAAAGGAACCTTGATCAGGTTTGAGCTGAACTTGTAAGCCTTGAAGATGACTTGGCCCACGGCGATGTTCTGCTCCGATACGGCGGTGTTCTCGCCGATCTGGACGCCGCTATTGCTGGTGTCGTCGGAGGTCGGCCAGTGGATGTCGTTGCCTTCGGTGGTCCGCATGACCTCGGCCACCTGGCGCATCCCGCCGAAAGTCAGCAACGCCCGTTCGAGGGTTGCGACGAATCCTTGGGGAATCAGGTTCGCGCCAGTCGATCCAAGCTCGGCGGATAATGCACGAACTTCGCGGGTGCTCAAGAGGTCAAGGCTCAGGTCGCGCGCGTGGGGTCTGACCCCGCAGATCTGCGCTGCCTGCTCGTGGCTTTCATCCAAATCCACCCCAGACTGTGCCCTGAACCATGCCGTGATAGCAAGGTCGCGGTCCTCGGGGGCGGGTTGGCCGGAGCGGCCGCCAGCGCCATCCGCCGCGTTGCGATTCTCCTGCTCACCGTTAAAGTCCTCCTGACCGGGCAGGGCGCTACGGTTGCCGGCCGGGGGCTCAGCCTGGTCAGCCTCCACCTTCTCGGCCCTCTCGGCCAGTTCGATCCGGCGGGTCAGGTCGTTATATCGCTCGTTGACATCCTCCCACTTCTCTTTTTCCTCGGCCGTGAAATCCCGGTTCTCGTTATTCACGAGGTCGGCAAGGCGCTTGATCTCAACCGCCAGCGGTGCGCGTTTCTCGCGCAACTCTTTACTGGTCATGGGTTTGCCTTTCTTAATGCGGTGAAACGAAAAACGGCAAACAACCGTTTAAGGCCGTTTGCCGAGAGGTCAACAAAATCGGGCTCTGTTGTGCGCCGGCTGGATTGCGAGAGGTCGCTAATCTGCGCCGGTTGAATTATACTGCGTTAGTATATACCCGCGTTGCCCGGTGTCAAGAACATTCTCAATTCTTTTCGGATATTTCTTACTCCGCAATATCAACCTGCCGCGCCCTGGCGCCTACCTGGGTATGCAGTTGGGCAACCCGCTCCTGCTGTGTGGCCTTCCATCGCTCGTATGATTCCTTGGTCTCGGCGGTGTCGCGGCTGTCGGCTGTCGTCGCCTCATAGGCCGGGAACGTCACCGGGCCGACATCGTAGAGCCGGACGTCCTTGATCTCCCTGATTTCCAGGTCGCGCTCTTCGTCCTTAATCCAGGTCTCTTTTCTCACGATGAACGAAAAGGAGCTTCCTGTCAAGTCGCGGCGCTTGATCGACGTCATGACATCCCGGCCGGTGTTGGTGTCGGGCGGCGTGATCTCATACCGCAGGCCGATGTCATCGATGGACAGGCTCAAGGTTTTGGCGCTGGTGCGGCCCAAGAGGTTATCCGCGTCGTGGTTGAATAGCGCCCGCACGTCGTCACCGTTGCGGCCGATGGCCCGCTTGAACGCTCCGGGCATGATGCGCTCTACCGCGCCGTGCCAGAGCTTGAACTCGGTTGCTTCAGTGCCGTCGTAGAACACAGCGGCGTGTCCCTGAATCATCGGCGAATCATCCTCTCGCGTCTCAAGCCCTACCGGGCTGGATTCGATACTCAAGAAGCGGCGTTCCATTTTATTCCCCTTTCAAAACCATGTCGGCAATCTGATTCGGCAGGTTGCGCTCAAGCTCAGTCAACGCAAGCGCCCTGTCCTTTATGAGAAGGTCTGTACCTATCCGGTTAAAGAAATACTCAATGATAGTATCCACCAGCGCCCGCGGCTCCAACCCGCCCACCATTAGCGCCGCGTTCATCCCCGGCCGCAACACATCGTCTATGGTGTCCCTGTCCTCGGCCATGAATCCCTTTACCCAATCCCCGAGCTTGCCCTTCTTATCCGCCCGCTCTGCCTTGATCCCCAGCCGCGTCACCATGCGCCTGACGCTATCCGTGATGATCTTGCGTTGCACAACCTGCAAAGCCTTCGCGTTCTCTTCGGTCTGCCCGTCTTGATTGCTGTCGTTGTTTTGGCTGGCCGCGTCACCGCCACCGATATTGGCAGGGATAAGAAGTTGGTCGCCCTGGCCGTCCGGCAAGTCGTTAAGGTTTTCCGCCCGGCGAACCTCGTTGACGAGCATGTACGGCATACCGGCGAGGGCTTTGCTGTATGCCTCGTTGCGCGTCTTGAGGTCAACCCGCACAATGGCCGCGCGGATGAATTCGAAGAAATGCGTCTCGCGGCGCTTCTCATCCTCGGTCAACAGCTTATCCCAACACTCGGCCTCCCAAGTAACAAGCCAAGGGTCAAGCCCCTCATCGAGAAATGCCTGGTTCTCTTGCTCAAGACTTTTGAAGCTTGTCCGGGTAGTGTCGCCGATCTTGTGCGGCGGGATGCTGAACCAGTTGGCGGCATCGCGGATAGAGAATTCCTTGCTCTCAAGTAGCTGGCTATCCTTGGCGTTGATCGAAAACGGATTAGCCTTCATGCCCTCTTCGAGGATGGCCGTCTTGTGTGCGTTGTCTATGCCGGCGTGCATAGCATTCCATTGCTCGCGAAGCTTCGCAATCGCTTCAGGTTTCATAACTCCGGGGTGTTCCAACACCATAGACGGCCGCGCATTGTTGAGGAAGTAGCGGGCTCCGTATGCGCTGGCTCCGATGCCGGCCCCGAGGCTGTCGCGGGCGAACTGGATAACCGGATAACCCATGAGCCCATCATACCCGAGCCCCTTGATGTGAAGGATATTTTCGGGAACAATCTTTCTCTGCTCGCCGTTGATCTGTATCACATACCATAGCCGTTGATTGACACGGACGGGGAATGACGTCTCGGGATTCAGGAGTAGCAATTGGGTGGGCCGCGCCGCGCCGTCGCGGTCGATGAAAGCGTAGCCGTTGCCCAACAACAACGCGTGGCCCTGCATGACTTGGCGTATAGTGAATGCCGTCATTTCGCTATTGGCCTTGCGCCGCACCAGCGGAAAAGCCGGATGTTCGGGCGCTCGCTCTTTGCCGCCCGTCGTGTTCTTGAATACCATGTATGGCAGCTTGGCAACCGAGCCGCTTATCAAGTTGACAGCCTTCCAGACCGGGCTATACTTAAGGACGGTCTTGCGGTTGACGCGGACGCCGGACGTTGACCGCTTGGACCCGAGTGCTTCCCAAGCCCAATCGTCAGGATCGGACAGGGACGTATTTGGGTTTTCCAGGCTGCGCTTACTGAAGAACGCTTGCAGAATGCTCATGTCGTTGCCTCTTCAAGCCTTGCCATCCATGCCGTTAATGCTGTCGGTGAATTCTTTCCAGAGCAGGATTCGTTTCAGTTCAGCCTTCGCCCTCTCAAGAGATTCGCGCATCGCTTCAAGCGGTGTCTTGGCCGGCTTGCGAATCGGCCGGCCGTATCTGTCCCGTTGGATGCCGTCCCATATCATTGCTTCAGGCTCCAGGTGTAGGCGTCCAGCCACAACAACAGGCCCGGCGCAATGAGCCCCGCCGGCGCATAGATAAGATATGACCCGTAGGCAATCAATGCCAATGCCACAGAGCCCGCAAGTGCTTTCTCCGCTCTATCCGTCATAGCGTCACCAACCCCCTCTCCCCGGTGTAGACCGAACCCGGCTCCGCGTCCTGGCTGATAGCCCGGCCGATGCCCATGATGGTTGCCGTAATGCCGTCGATCTTGCCTGTTGATTTCTTCTTAGTGGGCTTGATGTTGTCGGCGGCATCCGTCTCGGCCATCACATTGGACGCCATCCAACGCAACACCAGATGGTTCCGGTGGTCAAGCTTGCCCCCGATTACCGCCGCCTCAAATGCCTTGGACGGAGCAGACATCGACGCATAGCCCTGACCGAACCCGATAACCTCAAAGCCCGCGCCGGCCAAGTGCGTTACGAGTTGCGCCGTATTCCACCTGTCGGCGGGGATCTCTTTAATGTTAAACCTCTTCCCGAGTTCGATGATTTCTTTCTCGATAAAGTCCTGGTCAATGACGTTGCCCTCGGTCGCTATCAGGTAGCCGTCGCGCACCCATGCCGTATACGGTGCGCCCTGCTTGTCGCGCTCTTGCAGGTTCTCGCGGGGAACCCAAAACCTTGGGATCAACACAAAGCCGCCGTCGTCTTGCGGGAACACCAGCACAAACGCCGCGATGTCAATAGAACTGGCCATGTCCAGGCCACCGTAGCAGAGCATACCCTCAAGGCTGGCTTCGCCCCTGTCGGTCCCGCAGGCATCCCACTTGTCCATTGAAATCCAACGGGTCGCCTGCTCGGTTCTCACGTTCAGGTTGAGGCGCTTGAATGTGTTCTCGAAAGCCGGAGAGTTCTGAGCTTTCTTACAGCGGTTGATTAGATATTCCTCGCGCACACTTATACCGTAGTTGGGGTTTGCCTTGCGCCATACGTCCGGGTCTTTCCAATCATCTTCCCGCTTGGCCTCATAGATGACCGGCAGAAAGGACGGGTCTTCGATTATCCCATCCCGCACCTTGCAGGCATAATCGTAAGTCTCGTTGCAAATACTCTCCCGGTCATAGTCCGATGTGGTCATGTATATAATCAGCGGTTGCCGCCGGGCCGCGGTGGACGTTACGAGCGCGTCTACCAGATCCCGATTCGGCTGCGCGTGCAATTCATCAATCAGCGCAAGATGCGAATTATATCCGTGTTTGGTGTGGGCATCTGCGCTGATTGCTTTATACGTTGATCCCTGCACCTCGTACACAATGGCCCTGGTGAATGTTGTGGCGCGATCTGAAAGTGAGGAGTCTTTACTGACCATGACCTTGGCGGCGTTAAAACATATGGCCGCCTGGTCACGCTCTGCCGCGGCGCTGTATATCTCCGCGCCTGGCTCGTTGTCACAGAACAGAACGTATAGGGCGATGCCTGCGCCCAATTCTGTCTTGCCGTTCTTCCGCGCAACAAACACCAGAACATCGCGATAGCGCCGCGTGCCGTCCGGCCGTATCCAACCAAAGATGTTGGCGATAATCGCTTGCTGCCAAAGCTCAAGGATGAAAGGCTGGCCAGCCTTCTCGCCCTTGGTAAAGGAAAGGCATTCCTTAAAGAAGGCAATCGCCTTCTGCGCCAGCTCCTCATCAAAGACGCAATCGCCCGCGTCTCGGTATGGGTCATAGCCAGGAATGAGCTTTATGATTTCAGTGAGCTTCATGCCGCCTCTTTATCCCGCCCCGAAGAATCGGCTCTTCTTGCCCTCTGACTTTTTACCCGGATTCTGTATCCGCGACCGGGCGCTCGGCGTCAAGCCGAACTCCAAGGCCAGCCCTTTCCACCGCGAATAGGCATCAGTCCGCGCCCCAATCGCCGGATTCCGAACCCATTTCATACCCTCTCTCCGGTGTTCCTGCATCAACACCCCGCGCTCTATACATTCCGCCTTGGCATCTTGGTAGTCTGCCCATGCCTCGCACATCAGCACAAGCGCCGCTCGGTCTTGAGGGCAGAGGATCCCCAAGTTCTCCAAGATCGGCACAACCCGATCCCACTCCGCAACCGCTTCCGGCCGCATATCCTCCGGCCGCTCCGGTGTCCCGGCCTCTGGCTCGATCTCATTCTTGCGGCCGTACTTACCGCGCAGGCTGTCCCGCATGTTGAGGATCTTCGTCGGCGTCGGCGGCGGCCCCCGTCTACCCATTC
>SDBU01001241.1_pt1 | contig 37135 bp, 59 predicted proteins | sample 2277071 | NCBI WGS metagenome assembly SDBU01 (sample SAMN10397929, study PRJNA504765) | marine sediment metagenome | isolation source: marine sediment core GS08_GC12, 126 cmbsf | place: Arctic Ocean: Gakkel Ridge, Loki's castle | collected 2008 | reverse complement strand
TCTTTAAAGTCTCCAACCCTTCACTGGAAAGATCATACCTACACTGCTGAATTGGCTTCGGCCATGTCTGCTAACCAATTATCTTGCCGAGTAACTGCGGCTGATTATTCCGGTCAATATTCTTCAACATTTGGTAGAAATGTTGTTCGTATCGCCTCGGAGAGAATGAAAATAACCTCCGTATCCAAAAGCGGTACTACCGATGTCTGGACTGTTAGGCGTCCATTATATGGGACATCGACCGATGATTACTCTTCCGGTACGACCGTTTATCCTCAAAGGGTTGGCATCATTGGTGGCAATCAAACCACCCTCTCTGGTGCCACTCAAGGCGTTTCCGCTCCCTCCTTGGCAATTGCTGCTGTTAGAGACGGCAATAAAATCACCATAACCCCTCCCGACTCTGCTGTTGCTCTGACATATTATAAGATCTATCGAGACGATTCATCCTTCAATTTTGTTACCGGTAATTTGTTTTATGACCAGATATTTGCCCGTGGTGCATCTTCGCAATTGTATCACGATAAAATGACCGTAGCTGAAGTGGCTGCTAATACACCTTATTATTACAGGATGATATCAGTTTCCCGTGCCGGTGTCAGCGGTACAACTCAAAGCAATGAGGTAAATGCTACCCCGACAATCCCGGTCCCAGATACAGGATATACAGGATTCAGTACGGATATATCCTGGACGGTTGATGATAATAACACTGTTACTTATTCCAATGGTGATGTTGAGTGGGCCAATGGAGAATCACAGGCAATAAACGGACAAACCACAAACCTATCGAACAATGTTACTTATTGGGTATACGCCGAATTGGGTGAGATAGCTCTTACATACACTCTAACGGTAGCAGATGCAGTGGGTGCCGGTAAGGCTTTAATTGCGTTGGTCCAGACAACCTCAGATGTTACCGAATCTGCCAAGGTGGAATCGCCATGGGGTAAGGGCTTGGTAGTTAACCGGCTATCTGCCTTTGTGGCGAATCTGGGTTATGTCACGGCAGGAGCGGTTGTAGTATCAGGCGATTCTGGTAGTGAGCGGCTCTATATGGATGGGGCTAAGGTTGTTAATGGCCGAGTTGAATTCGGTACTGATTCTTCAGCTGGCACACAAACCGCAAGCATTCAAGCAAACGGATCGGGCTGGCTGGGAGATGGTGCAACAAAGATAATCTGGGGCACGGATGGCGTCGTTAATGTACCCGGTCAGGGAATTACCGATGGATCTGTTGCCGTCGATAAAATAACTCGTCAGGCTAAAGGGTTCATTTCCGATGTTGTATTTTCAGCTACCGATTATAGGATAGTTGCATGGACAAATGACGATGTTATTGTCCAGGGAGAGGCAACCGTAACCGTAGATGCCGGCAATACTGGCAATATGACGGGAGGTACACGATATTATATTTATTTTGATGGTGGCACAACCCTACAGGTGACCACTACGCTCGCGGATGTAGTTGGAACCGCTGGGAGTCCCAACGAGGATAATGTTTTATTATGTGTATGCAAGCCTACCGCAGATACAGATCAAGATGCCTTCTTTGTTCCCGCCGTTGGTGTCTTCGGGATAAATGAAGATGTCATTTCAGTTGGGGCCATTTCAGCAGACCAATTACAGATAAATTCCGTTACGGCGGCAAAGATAAACGCACTGGCAGTGACAGCGGTAAAAATCGCCGCAGATGCCATAGATGGCAAAACCATCACTGGCAGTTTGATCAGGACAAGCGCAGACAATCCAAGAGTCGTATTGGATGGTTTGAACGCTGCGAGCGGTATCATTGTTTACAACGGAAGCGGAACAGTGGTTGGACGAGTAAAGTCGAGTGACGGATCGGGTTGGTTTGGTGGCCCTGGAAGCCGCTTCGAATGGGACTCTACGGGTAGTTGTGTAGCTTCTGCCATAACAATCACATCTGCTACTATCGGTGAGGGAACGATCGCATCTGCGGTAATCACCTCTGCCAGCATATATACTGCATTTATCTCCAGCGCCACGATTGTATCCGCTGTTATTGGAGAGGCCGTTATCAATTCAGCGGTTGTAGAGGAAGCAGTCATCACTTCTGCTACTATCGGTGAGGGAACGATCACCTCTGCAATAATCAATAAGGCGATTTTTAAAACAGGGGATACGGCATCACGAGTTGAAATAGATGCCATCTCCGGCCTTACCGTTTATGACGATTCTAATAACCTACGAATCCAACTTCCCGTCACCGGGACAGCATCCGGTTCGATCCTCCTGACCGCAAGCGACACAATACCCGGCGCTATTAAGTTCGGGACAGCTAGCGAGATTTATAGTGATGCTACTAATGATGCATTGAACGTCTTACCTCAAACTGGAGGCTCTGAACATCTTAGACTTGGTTCAAGTACAAAGCGTTGGAACCAAGCCTCTTTATACGCAAGCGATTCTAATTGGTTAATAGCGGGCACTTCTACGGACAGAGGATTGGTTATAGCCTATCCAGCTCAAGTAATAATTGCAGTAGAAGAAAACGTTGGCGGAATTCAAGGTAGTTTAACATTAACAGACGATGATATTACAATAAAAACGGGAGGAACAAATCGTGCCGTTTGTGATTTGGCATCATTTAGACCCTTTGCGGATGATGGATTAGATCTAGGTTCTTCAACGAAGGCATGGTCTGATGTCTATGTTACTGGTGTCGTCTATACCCCAGCATTAAAAAGCAATGCCACGGGGACAAGAGGCGAAGTAGCGCTATCAACCACATCAGCGAATCTTGAACATTATGATGGTGGAGGTCATAAGACATCAGTTGAGTGTGGTGATAATTCACTGGACATGAACGTCAATGGGGAAAGGATCGTCCAGGCAGTAGTTAACCAGGTATTCATCTCCAGCAACGATGCCGGTGACTATGGACTCATTTCCCTCACTGATGACCAGGCAAAATTCGGCTTTAATGACGATGGCGCATGGGAAGGTCACGTTTATTGCGATAGGGACGGAGTCTCATTTAAAATAAATAATACATTAGCGATAGCCACGGTAACTGCAAGTGGTCTAGCCGTGACTGGTAATATCCTTCCTGTCGCTGATAATACTCACTCACTAGGAACTGTGACCGGGGGAAACCGGCGCTGGGCAGATGTCCGAACCGTGCTATTGAATGGTGCGGACATCTGCTTTGAAAATGGGTGGCGGATGCGCGAGTATGGCATGCCTGATCACGAGGTGGGCATCCCTCCGGACCAAGTCGCCGAGAGATATCCGGATGGTATCCAAATGATGAATCCATCGGGTGAGGTAATGGCAGTGTTCCATCGAGAGGGCTTGTTTGTGAAGAGCGGAATAGTCAAGGATTTGAGTACATTATTATAGGTGATTTATGGCTACATTAAGTTTTACAACAGCAGAAGTGACAGCGGGGAGTACGCTTGTCCACACGGAGGACTTGTCACCCAAAACAAACTTGATTGCAATCCACGAGATCAAGGTGACACAAAACTCGGCGGTGGGTGGGGTGCATAACTTTGGTCTGTTTGGAGTTACGAGTGCTCCGACCGGAGGACAATATTACTTAAACGAATCATGGGCTGGGGTAATGGTGGACCCGGTAGACGATGACGACGTTGAGGGCTTAGGCGGTGAGTATATCCAGTACCGCAATGAGGGAGGCTCAGGTACTCTCATTTGCAAGCTATGGAACAATGACAGTACCGACAAGGCATATGCAGTTGATATCGTTTATGACGAGATACCAGATCCGGCGTATCTGCATGTAGATGAAAAGGGTTATCTGGGATTAAACACTATGAGTCCGATCCAAAGATTAGACCTTCGGTCTACCTCTGCTGGAACTGCTCTTATCGCTCAAGTTTATCATACTAATAATTCCGATACTGGAAGTCATGCCCGGATAGCTATTATTGCAGGGGGGGCATCCGGCGGAGATGCTATATTAAGTCTTAATGTAGCCGGTGGAGGAGACTGGGCGATAGGAAATGACAATTCCGATTCCGACAAGTTGAAAATCGGCACAAGTACAACTATCGGGGTGAATACAAAATTAACAATAGATCCTGATGACAAAGTGGGAATACTTACTGGGAATCCGAAGACAACCCTCCATTCTATCGGTGATACAATCATAGGAACATCGGGAACTGCCGTCGCTACCGGCCTTGTTACTACTGGGTGCTCCCATATTTGGCAAGACGAATCAGGCGCTAACAAGCTAACCATTTGGTCTCGCTCATCTTCAGGCGTCCTCTATTCGGGCGTGGTTGCGATGACGGCAGTATAATATAATATGGAATCAATAACACTAAGCGGCACACCAGATTAACCCACCTTTTTATGAAGAGCCAAATTTGTTATAATCCAGCTTCGTTGATCCCATTGACTGGGGATGATGACGTTACTAAAGTAACTGAAGATTTGTGGCTAGTGAAAGCATTAGGATTTGATGGTATTCATTTATGGGTAGGACCGCATCTCTTATTCAATCGCACATTCAGCGTACACAAGTTTCATCCTGTTGCATTCAAGGCGTATCAACAGATATTGGCTTTTGCATACGATCATGATTTAGAAGTGACTGCTAAGGTTCCGTTGTGGAATTTACCTTGGTGGTATGATGCTACTGAAGGAATACGCAATCCAACAGAATTACGATTTCTAAAAGAAGATAGCTCTATTTACGCTGAAATGATTGTTCGCATGATGGAAGTTATGCCAACTATTAAAACCTGGACTATCGGTAATGAGCCGCAAATCAATGGTACTCTCTATGGTGAGAAACCTGGATTAAAGCAGCCACATCATACACCGACTGATTTAGTGGAAATTATTACGCTGATCATAAATCTGGTTCATGAGCATGATCGAAAACCGTTTCGGGTAGAATTACTTGGACCTGCTTTGGAGCCTCTTGGAGTTAGTCGGTTTGGATTGTTAGAGCCAGGGGATTTCTTAGAATTGTTGTGGCCTCGAATCAGTCGGTACTGTGTAGGAATGTCAATCAACTCCTATCCGCCTGTTCTTGATGGTAAGAGGATTTGGGGACCGGACTATTTTCGTGTTTATCGTGAATTGATGTATCGGTTTCCAGATGTCAAATTCGTACCGTCTGAGCAAGGAGTTCACATGAATTGGACTGCGAACGAGTTTTGGCGTTTAAGGGAACTGGTTCAGGTGAGTATGACGACGTTTAACCTTTTTAGTTATTTTATCCTTTACGTGCCAACTATTGGCAACAGTTTTTCCCTAGTAACACCTGATGGATACAATCAAAGAAGGATGGCTGCGTTAGAAAAAATGTTAAAAAATAATCAAAATTAGAGGATGAGATATTGCAATTAAGTGAGAACTTTCGAAGTGAAGAATTCAAGTGTCCAGTATGCGGATCAGATACGATGGATGTGGAATTCATCGGTATGCTGCAACGTGCCCGTTTTATCGCAGGCATACCATTCCATATCAACTCAGGCTTTCGATGCGAGGAACATAATCGTAGTAAAGCCGTAGGTGGGAAGCCAAACTCTGCTCATCTGCGAGGATTGGCGGCTGATGTAGCTTGTATCCATAGCGGTGATAGATGGCGTATAGTTGATGCTGCTCTCAGAGCGGGTTTTAAGAGACTTGGAGTATCCTCAACTTTCATTCACCTGGATTGTGATAATAGTTTACCCAACGAGATGATTTGGGTCAAATAACCATCAAGCAACCATCAAATAACTATCAAACAATAATATATCGGGAGTATAAGAAATGAGTTGGATAAGTGATATATTCGGCGGAACCACTAAAGGATTATTCGAAGGTGTGGATAAGTTAATCGGACGATTCAAAGTATCTGAAACAGAAAAGCAGGATTTTAAACTCGAATTTGAGAGATTACTTCAGGTTAGAGATTCGGAAACGGAAAACACCCTGCGTACTGAATGGGGCGCAAAAGAGAGAATCTTGGTAGCTGAGCTACAACAGGGCGATAAATACACCAAGCGGGCTCGTCCGTCGGTTGTATATGCTGGATTGACCTTCATTGCACTTAATTACTGCGTAGTTCCGATTGTTCAACAAATATCCGGTGTGGCCATCCAGACCGTTCCATTACCGGTGGAGTTTTGGTATGCCTGGACTGGTATTTGCGGCACGTGGATGATAGGCAGGACTGCGGAAAGAATCGGGATTCGTAATCGAGCCACAAGTGTCATAACTGGAAGCGGAAGGAAATAGCGATGGCTGACTTAGCACAAGAAACTCATGATGCTGTGATTGAAATTGTAACTCGATTTGATATACACATTGGAAATGAGGAGAAAATCCTGCGCAGATTAGAACGTCACGATGAACTTCTCAGAGGCAAGAACACCGGGGATGGATTATGTGCTCGAGTCAACTCGCTTGAAAGGTGGAAAATAAGCATTAAGACCTTATGGGGTATCATGACAACTGCGATCATAGCGGCATTAGCCAATCATTTCTACAAATAATGATTGGCTAATGAAAATACCCTTACTCTAAGATCCCAGTAATATCCTTTTCGCCCACGATTTTGCATTTATGGACGCGGAATTTCCCGTCAGTAGCAGTTGGGATTGCAGCTATATCCCTTGCTGTGAATTCAGCAATTAGTATTTTGCAACCTGGTCGCCACTCCCTTAAGCACCAATCTAGTGTTGCTAGGCTAATGCCGCTTGCGCACCGAAGGGTTATATCTGTGTCCGCATCTTCAACCCTATAAGTCTTACCCGCTCCATAGGTAATTGTCGGATAATGAGGACCGGTGCCTTCAGCCGTGACAAGTTTGTAAGCCCGTATTTTCCCTATTTGATCTAACAAAATTAGAAGCGGTGTACATAACTCCGGCTGAATTCCAGTGGCTCCGGACAGGTTGGCTTCGGACAGGTTGGCTCTGAACAGGTTGGCTCTGGACAGGTTGGCTTCGGACAGGTTGGCTCTGGACAGGTTGGCTTCGGATTTTATTGCTGCCTCAACTGCTAATTTGAAATTACCAAATTTACCAGAAAATAAAACATTTCCACTCCATCGATGCTTAATTTTAATCTTCATCTTTCCTCCATAACCCATTATCCTTAATTCTGGGTTGAGAGTCAAGAACTTTCTTTTATGAATGCCAAGAGCAACAAGAATCAATTCTCGGAGGTGCCGATGGCCGAAAGCTACGCAAATAAGCTCAAGTCGATAAAGAAACATTTTAAAGATGGTCTTAGCCAAAGACAGATAGAAATCGAAACAGGTATTCCCAGGCGAACTATTAGGGAATACCTCCACAAACTCCCACCTATAACCAATCTAGTTATCAATGATCTACACATACCCTTTCACGACGAAACCGCATGCAACCTGATGCTTCGTGTAGCATCTTCCCTACAACCCAATATCATTACCATCAACGGCGATCTGATAGACATGTTTGCCATTTCTAAGTTTGTCAAGGGCTTGGATATGATGGACCACGGGTTGGAAAAGGACATAGATGCTACCCGTGCCTGGCTGAGTAACCTGCGCAAGAAATTCCCCGAAACTAAGATATGGTACATATATGGCAACCATGAGTACAGGTGGGATGCCTACATTGAAACCAGGGCAGCTGAATTGCGTAAACTCAAAGGCATGACCCTTGCCGAGCAATTAGACCTGGAAAAATTAAACATCGAGCTTATATATTCAGGCATGAAAGAATCCTCTATTCTGTGGGGGAAGTTGCTTATCGGTCATTTCAACCGCATTTCAAAACACAGTAGTTATACGGGGAAGCTGTTATTAGAGGATAAGGGTATTTCACTTATCCAAAGTCATTGCCACCGCGGTGGGGCACACTATAAGCGTGTCTATGATCGGGCCTTGGTAGCTTATGAGAATTTCTGCCTATGCGATCTGAATCCAAATTACATGGATCGGCCCAACTGGCAACAGGGTTTCTCGGTTGTCTATAAGGATGCCGCATCGGATATGTTTCATGTCCAGCAAATACCGATAGTCCATTCCAACAAATACCGTGTCATTTTTGAAGGTGAAGTTTTTGAAGCCTGATAAGCATCGTGGTACAATACCAAGACCGACCAGGGTACACGGCGAGAGGCATAGGCCGGACCTGGAATTTAAGGATTGGAATCAATATGAGTATGAATGTCCTGAATGCAAGTCATGGTTCCGTGGTAGAGTATGTGGGTGTGGATGGGAGGCTATGAAATGATACAGACATGGACGATGGGATGCCGGTATGTTGATGAGGAAAACGACGCAGTCAAAACCGATTACCATATAAATCTTGAGGATGTTTCGGCTCGCTGGTTCATTTTCGATCAGCTGGCGGATTCTTGTTTCTGCAACTTCTGTTGGCTGTATTGGTTTGTTTTACCGCGATGGAAACTAATAAGAGATGACGGAGAGTGGCATTCTTTTCGGGATTGGTATGGTGATCTCGGTCAATTCTTATATCTGTATATAACTTTTCCGATTGTAAATTGGGTGTATGAATATCGTGATGGTCGATCCGAAGAAATGGAAATACCAATATCGACAGAAATGGCTACGAAACTAAATCCTGAATGGGTACAAGAGAATAAAGAACTTTGGACCGATGATTATTGGGAGGAATAATGGGTTACAATATGCTCAAACCGAGTGACTTCGAATCGAAAGATTCACCGGTAACGCTGGCTGTAATTGCGGACTTACGGAAACGGGATAGATACGGCCGGGAGAAGCACGGTAAGCCGCTGGAACCAGACACCCACATAAGCAATTTACGCGAAGCGTATGAGGAGGCTTTAGACCTCGCGCAATACCTCAAGGCTGAATTGATGCGCGAGGGGAGCCGAGCTTGTACGGGCTTCGAACCGGACTGATAGGTTACTGAACATGTAACCTGTTGGCCAAATAGTGGGGAAAGTTGGGTGGAGTCGGGGGGAATTGAACCCCCTGATGAAGGTGCGAACCCTTTATCAGGAACCACTCCCGGCTCCTCCGTATCAACCAATTAGCCCCTTGCAGGCCGTGAGGCATTGGGGGCTGACCCACTACCTGAACTTCTGCTAATAACCTTCCTAGATCCTCAGTCCTTCCAACCTTGGACTGATTCCCCTGCTTTATTACCCGCACTAAAATGTACAGCCGTGGGCTATCTGTCTCACGAGGACGAGAACTTAGTTGTCCTGTCTCAAGTTTTGAGTGAGATTGGGACTGCCTGTAACTACGTTACCCTAAAGGCTGCATCCTCGATAGATCCATCCTAAAAATAACCTAAAATAATCCTTGACATTTGCCATACGCTTAATTTACGATGTAATCATGGTTGAAGAGAGGTTCTGGAAAATGGGGGAAGACCATAAGCCCACCTGTGATTTCACCTGGGAAGATCCCTACTGGCACTACATTGAGGAGTGCGAACCAGAACTGCACGATATCATCCTCAACGAAAAGATAATCACGTTTGTTTATAGACACCAGTGTCCTCGGGGCCTTGAAAGCTTAGAGGTGAAATTGTAATGGGAGACCAACGGTTGTCGAATGGAGACAAGGGAGAAACACCAATGATTGAAAGAAAAGAGCTAGAGAAACAAATCCGGGAAACGAAGAAAGAACTGGCATTGGCTCGTGACGATTTTAATAAGGCAAAGGAAGCTCGCGGCCAAGCAGGAATAATTTTCTACAGAGCTGAGGCGAACCTCGAAAAGACCTCGGTCGTATTAGATGCCCTCAAAAAGATCTGGGTAAACAGCGACTACGGATATTAGCACAAGCCAGTTCACTCATGTTCAGGAATAGTGAACGTCGGAGGATAGTGAACATGTTTATGACCGCCGGACCTGGTACGATAGCGACCAAACGAAAGGAGGAATCATGAATAGAAGAAGTCTAATTAAATCACTTTTTGTTTTACCCGCTGTGGTGAATAAGAAGCACTCGAGTATTAAACCAAAGCCCGACATATTTCGAGCCAGGAATCATTTAGGGGAAACGGTAATGGTTGTTAACGAAGATGGACTATTTCTTATAAACGAAAAAGTCAAGAATTTGAATGACTATGATGTGTCCCCGAGCAAAGACTACGCTTCATTTATTGTGGCCCCGACAGGTAATAATATTCTACTTGACCAACCGGCACCATAAGCGGAGAAGGAGCTACTGGAAGTGCTGGGTATGTAGCTCCCGGTTACAGGGCAGGGCAAACAGAAAATACTGCGGTAGGGCTTGCCAGCAGAAAGCCTACCGCATACGGAGATATTTGGAGATTGCACCATGACGAAAAAACGAGTCAAAATCATAGCCTCCCAGATAATTGTGATAGCAGGTGCGTTTATTACCGCACAGGCCGTAGATCCGGGTAATTTCTGGCTCGCGGTCGGGTTGTATTTACTGGTATGGGGAGCAAGAAAATAGGAGATTGCACCATGATGAGAGACTATAGCAACCGCAAGTACGGGTTGACCAGACAACCCTCCTTTATTTGTGAGATATTCAAAGGTATCCTAATTCTCATTTTCCTTTGGGTGTCGCTTGTCATGGCCGCTTCTTTAAATGATGCAATGGCAACCTCGGAGGAAACTCAAGTCGTTGCTCCCCCGGCGATTGACTCTACCTCTGAAGTTGTCCAGAAGATACCCGAATCTATCATGCTATTAGATGACATGGCTCAGAACTACTATCTCTGTATCCGCATGGCGGGGGGACTTCGATCGACATTGATGTACAAAAGCGGGGCTGATTGCATGAGGGATGCACTGAGTAAGTATCACCAGCTACGCAGACTGCTGGAAAATCCATGTGCTGACTGTAACCCATTTGAGGTGGAGGAATGATATTACCGGGATATTCAACGAGTAGGAGTAGGAGTTGGAGTAGGAGTGGGAGTGGGAAGTGGAGTGGGGGATGGAGTTGGAGCAGAAGTAAAGGCAGAAATGGGCCAAGGACATGGAGATGATAACCAAGCAGAGCGAAGATACTACCAGCATGAGCTTCACGGTGCGCAAGCCTACCAACCGATACTTGGACACCTTCATTCAGATGGACTGCGCTGTGGACCTCCTACGGCTGAAGCTATTCCCAAACGTGAAGGAGATCACTGAAAGCATGGCCGCATTCTGGGCGGTACGGCGATACCTTGGGGTGGAAGCATTGCATGAGCCTCATATCCTGCTCGATGTTGGGTGTGGGGTTACTCCGAGGACAGCGGCATTATTTGCATTCCTGACAAAGTGGAATTGCTGTGCCATTGATCCATTATTGCGCCCGGGGAAATGGAGCATTGATGCTGATAGACTTCGGGGATTCACGATGAAGATAGAGGAAATTCCCTTACCCTTTCTTGGTGACACAGTAATAGCAACTTGTGTACATTCTCATGCCCCACTTGAAGAAATAGTTGATTGTGTTGAAGCTCGCCGGCTAATAATTGTTGCTTTGCCTTGCTGTACGGTTCTGGAGCTAGATGGTATCAAACCTGTGAGCGAGTATGAGGATTGGCGGATACACTCACCTCAAAGGACGGTAAAGATATTTGATTTGGAGGGGCGAAATGTTTAACAAGGAGCAACCATTCTGATGACACGAGATGAACTGAAAAAAAGTTACAGGAACGCGAACCTTCCTCCCTATATGATGGAGGGCATCATTGAATATGTGATGATTGGTAGGGAACCGGGCGGCTTTCTAACCTCTCTACTCAGTAATGATCTGGTAGGGACTTACCAAAAAGCCGATCCCGAAAACACGAGGTTTTTAAGGGAATGGATCAAGTGGATGTGGCTCGCTATACCTTCTGTATGCTGGGGCAGCCGGAAGGAAGTACGCAAGTGGCGCGAGAAAGGCGGCATTGAAGGATTCCTCGGAGCCGATTTCTGTCACTGCGGTTCCGAATACTGCGAATGACATATGAGTGAATTTGAGAACGAATTAGAAAAACTTAAGAATGATCCCGAATTCCTCACTGAGAAACTCTTGATCCATTTAACTGAACAAATCTGCAAAGTAATGGTTGATAAAGGGATCACACGGTCTGGGTTGGCCCGAAAAATCGGGGTTCCACGGCAATATATTACTAGAGTTCTTAACGGTTATCCCAACCTTACGCTGTTAACTCTAACAAGAATAGCAGTGGCTCTTGAGACTGAACTTAGCGTATCGATGCAAAACATAAACCAATAAACCAAGAAGGAAACAGCAAATGAAAACAGACGACTTTTTTCCAAGCAACTATTTAAAAGCAACCGACCTGAAAGGCGAAGTAAGGTTGACCATCAACCACGTTGAGCGCAAAGAATTCGAGGACAACATTAAACCGGTCCTGCACTTCAGGGGTGCCAAGAAGGGGTTGATCCTTAACTTGACCAATTTCAAGACAATCGTATCTGTACATGGGGACGAGACCGACAACTGGCCTGGTAAGGAAGTAATTATCTTTCCGGCACAGGTACCCTTTCGTGGGCAGATCGTACCGGCAGTGCGGGTGAAGGTGCCTACAGGGGTAATGCGGCCCCAAGCAGTACCCCAGTTCCAGGAACAAACCCAGGAAGTACCGGAACCGGTCGTAGACCCATTTGAGCAGAACGGCACCGGATCGGCTGAGGAAATCGGCATAACTGATGACGATATTCCGTTTTAGGTGAATCACAAACAGGAAGTCTGGCATATCGAAGCCTTGTGTGGCGCCTATAAGATGCTAGAGCGCCATGCTTATCCATGCGGCTGCTATGAGTACCACTATGAAAAAAGCAAAGAACTCAATTTCTGCTGTGACCTGCACCGAGAGAAGTATCGACTCAAGCATAGTAAATGCGCAATACCTCGATACTGCGCATGCGGAGAATGTCAGGAACTCAGTAAGCGAACTTCGAGAGCTTTTAATTGCCGTGATTTCGAAACGGCGGACAGACTCCGACAGGAGAGATGGAAACATTTTAAGGTTTGTCAGGAGGTTAGGCCATGAGCGATGGTGGAACAAAGAGGCCCGCGTTCAAAAAGTACGTGTATCCCAACGCGAACGTAGGTGGGGGCCCGACTGGTACGATTAAAGGTTGCCTCGAAGTGCTGGATCGATCGATCCGTGAATTGGAGATGGATCATGGCCTAGCGATGAGGGACAAGTTGATGCTTTTGAACCATACAAGAATGCTGAGAGGCATAATAGGGAGGATAAAATAATGGATAGTATAAGTGCATTCGTACTGGGTAACGTATCACGTGGCAAACCACTGATGGTATTTGACTGGAATAAAGCGGCGAAAATGATGCGAGATCAAAAGGCAAATTATGCAACAGCGGGATTAAGTAGGGACTGGGAAAAAACCGGCGGCTCAATTCTGAGAAACGGCATACCAATTAAAGAAGAAGATACACATGTCTATCTAGCTTCCAGATGGGCAAAACCAGAACTTGACATAGATGGGACAGTGACGCCGTGCTGGAAATACCAAGATGATACCGATGAATGGGACCGCTCTACCTATTGGCCTGAAAGTGCCAGGGCGATCTTGGCAGGTTGAACCATACCAGGATGCTGAGGGGTCAGCTATCGAAGGTTTAAGGAATGGAATGTTAGTTGAAGGAGTGTTAACAATGGCAAAGCGAAACAATGGCAATAAATGTGTTGATAAGATAATAGCCGAGCAACAGCGCCTCGAAACAGAAGATAGGTTGTTGATGCTTAGGGTGCGAGTTAGGTTATTGGAGGAAGCCTTAGCCTGGTGTAGCGCGGCAAACAATTTCCAGCCAGGTGAGAATGCCCGGACGGGATGGCTTAAAATCTGCGAGCCTTTGCTGAATTCAATTGAGTAAACAGGAAGGAATTTATTATGGAAGTCTATGTTGCAATATTAGAACTGATAACTAGTGCAATAGTATGCTTAGTAATATGCGCAATAGTATTCAGCATGCTATCATATCATGTAAAGCACCCCGGTAGTGACCCTGACTTCATATGCAAACTTTACGAATGGATAAGGTGAGCAAAAACGCCAGAATTCGATATGGGTGGCTGTGGTGGGCATGACGGGGGCTGGGAATGCCGGCTAGAACCCCGCTAGCCAGCCCCCCCGCGAGAGGATGAGATGAGAGAGGGTTGGACAATCAAGACACCTGGTGGCAAATTGCTTATCAGTTACACGTCCCGGTTTCCTACCAATACCAAGGATGCATTCAAGAGAGGATGGGGGATGGGTAAATGGAAAAAGTTTAAGAAGCAAGGATTTCGTATCGTTCCCGTTACAGTAACAGAGGGTTGGAAGAGGTGACAAGATGCTAATACTGAAAGCTTTTCTCAACGAGAATAAAATCGATGAAGTAAAGATACAGAATACCTGCGAGGTTAATACTGAAGGACAGCATATTTATCGCATATGTCAGCGTGGTATGACTGTAAAGATACCACATATCCGTCATTATGGATGGATACCCTTGGGCAGGAAAGCGCTTTGGGAAATCGAGCAAGAACTAATCAAGAGAATAGAGATATGAGACGCTTCTTGGAAGTGGCTAGGAACCTGCTGGCATGCTATGGAGCAGCGCAGTTAATACTGATGGCATGGATGTTTATATGGTGGGATTAGGAGAAGATATGATATATGAATGCTTCAAAACATACAGAGACGTAGGAATATATCAGGATAATAATCCAGACTTGCGCCTACATACTTTAATAATAGACCCTCCACCTGGACCCGGCATACACCTCGGTTACTATGGTTATTATGCTGTCTTCCTACCCAAAAAAGAAACCGCAGCCTACCAATTAGAAATCCTAAATAAGAACATCGGCCCGCTGTTGGAGATGTTTGCAATATACATTGCCGGGGAGATGGGTGAGCAGGATGAATCCAGCGAGGCGGACGTGCTATGAGTACCAAATTTAGAGTTGCATTTGGGAATGGCCATGTTATGGATGCCGTGATAAAGAGTAAAGGTGAAATAACAGGGGATGATGTATCTGAAATACTCACTACGGCAGTAGCTACGGCGTATCAATATGGGATAATAACAGGCGTGAAATCGAATGATGCGTTTGAGATGGGTGTCATGGCCGGGAAACTCGGGAATAATTGTTTGATGCCAATGATCGAGAGAAATAAGCTTAAACTTGTACCGCAAGAAGTTATGCGTTACATAGTAACACAAGCACATTCTGGCACAGAAGGTTTTGCTGAGATTGTAGACGCTCTTGAATATACAAATAAATTAAAGGAAGCCAATCCCGGAAAAGTGTTTCATATAGCAGAAATCATCCATAAACCAGGTAATGTGAATTGAGGATAATATGTTTGGCTTGATACTACTTATATGCCTTATCTTTTGGGGAGTATTGCTATTTTACATCGGCTTCTGGTGGACGTTTATGATACTACTCTTCATCGTCGGCACGGTGCTAATCTTATCCTGGGTTTTCTCTCACTGGAATTTACAGTGAAACTACCAACTGAAATTTTATGTGATCTGATGGATGATATCAAAAACGGTAGGCGGCCAAAAGAAGGTAAATTAAATAAAAATGAAATGTCGCTTTTGGAAAAATGGGCGGATAGTATCGAGGATGAAATTGAGCAAATAGACAAAGAAGAAATGGAAAAGGAAGCTCAAGAAAACTAAACGGGGCCTGCAATGACGCTCCGTGGAGGAGCCTATAGGAAGTATAAGAAAAACCGCAAGATGGCCATCGGAAGAGATGTTTGTATGCGGTGCGGTCGTCCAGGGAGGGCTATTCTTATCACTTCTGATCATATCGTGCCATTAAGTAAGGGCGGATCTAATGATGCTACTAATTTGCAATGTTTATGCAGTGAATGCAATGTGTGGAAGGCAGATAAACATATTGATTATACTGGCCAGAGCGGTATGCTACGAACTCCGCTCTATGAGCTGAACAATCATCAAGCCAGGGAGAAAATTGATGAAGCTCAAGAAAACTAAAACCAACATCAATAAGGTCTGCTGGGAACTACAACGGATGACCCTTACTCGTCCTCAACAGATCTTGCTGACGATAGTTGGGATACAGATGGAGAAATACGGCTTTATATCGGATGATAAGTGGGAGAGGTTAAAGGAGATTCACATTGCAACAGGGACAAAGCAATTCGACGATAGCAAAAGAGCTTAGCTTAGCTTGTGTAATGCGACTTAATTTAATTATTGCCCGCAACATAATTAAAAAACGTCCATATATGGGTAAATATTTTCATTTTGATTTTCATTCTGGTAGTGGTTATAATGACAGGGTTCATATTGCTGGTTCACCGTTGATGTTTATAGGCGCAACAAGGGCAGCAAAAATGGATGATTATATAGCTCATTTTTGTGATCTTGATAATAACCGGATAATAGAATTGGCATCGCGGGAAATAATTGCAAAAGACGCAAGGCATTTACCTATAGCTGGAGACAATAAAGAAGTTTGCAGGGCAATTCCAGACATAATCAATGAGTGGGGAGGAGAACCTAAGTATGCACTGGGCTCTATCTTGTTAGATCCGAACGCTATGAGTTGTGGTTTGCCATGGGATGAATTGCGATGGCTCTCTAATTCAACCGCTTGCCCTAAACTCGATTACATTATTAACTTTCCTGCAACTGGAAATAAGAGAGCTGGAACCAATAGTGAATACTATGTTCCTATTGATGATTTGCCGGGTAGGTTGGGAAAGTCTTTTTGGTTGATAAAACCACCGATAGGAAAATGGCAATTCACTGTCATCTTTGGAAGCAACCTTAAGCGCAATGATTGGGTAAGTAAAGGTTTTCATCATTGGAATAGTGACGAGGGTAAACTCGCAAGAAAAAAAGCGCATCTCAGAAAGGATAAATACAATTTGTTTGTGAGTGGAATGAATCAAGGAACATTTCTCTAGTGGCTTATATCAAATCATATGGAGAGTATCTAAAATCGCCTACATATCGTGCTATCCGTAAATGCGCTTTAAGGGCTGCTTGTAATGTTTGCCAGAGATGTGGGCTTAAGGCAACTGAAGTTCATCATGAAAAGTATCCGCCCATTAAATGGGGAGAGTGGGCAATCTGGGATGTACCGTCGAATTTATTGGTAGTTTGCCATCAATGTCATTGTAAAATAGAAGGAAAAGATGAGTAATGGAATTAACAAAACTAAAACCGCATCCACTGAATACCAAAATATATAAGCATCATGATGGTAAAGAGCTTACCGAGAGCATTGAATCCGTTGGTATCCTGACACCGCTGTTAATCACGTATGACTGTCAAATTATCAGTGGGCATCGAAGGTGGACGATTGCGAAAGAGTTAGGACTTGCCGAGGTGCCTATCACCTACTTTCGATCCGATGATGAACTGGACATCGAAGAGGCACTCATCGAAGCTAACCGGCAGAGAGAGAAGACCAACGAAGAAAAAGCCAGGGAGTACACCGAACTCCAGCGGATCGTGCACGATCGGGAATCGAGGATCAGTCGAGATGTAGAAACAGGTAAATTTCAACCGGCGCAAGAAAATACTAGCAACGGTAAACCGTCCGAGAAAGCGTCTGAACGGGTTGGCTGGCATTACACAACTGCCAAACACGCCGAGCAGGTAGTCAAAGAGATCGACAGACTCAAAGCTGACGACCAGGTAGAGGCAGCCGATGAACTCAAAGGGACACTGGATAAGAGCGTAGATAAGGCATATAAACAAATCGAACCAGTGCCAAAAAGAGAGCCGGAGGAGGCCGAACATATCACCTTGGAACAATGGGACAAGGGCACCCGTCTCGATGGAACGGGGAGCCGCAAGGTTAAGTTTAACCAGTGTAACGATAACATTGATTGGGCCAAGTGGTCCTGGAATCCAGTCACCGGTTGTCTGCATGGTTGTGACTATTGTTATGCTCGTGACATTGCCACTCGGTTTTATAAAGACCTTGGTGATACTGAACAACGGTTTAAACCTGTATTTTATCCGGTTAGATTATTGGTTCCTCAAAACATGGGGAGTCCAAAAGGTAACAGCATCGGAGAGCGGAATGTATTCACCTGCTCAATGGCCGACCTGTTCGGCAAGTGGGTTCCTGCTGACTGGATAACAGCGGTATTCGATGCGGTTGGTGCTGTGCCAGATTGGAATTTCCTGTTTCTGACGAAGTTCCCCCAGAGGTATCTCGAATTCGATATACCTAATAACGCCTGGGTCGGAACAACCGTCGATAAGCAGTCAAGAGTCAAGAAGGCGGAGGAAGTCTTCAGTCAAATAAAGGCTGCCGTCAAATTCGTCAGTTGTGAGCCACTGTTAGAGCCGATCAAGTTCAACGATCTCTCGATGTTTGACTGGCTGATTATAGGCGGTTCAAGTGAATCGACTCAGACATCAAAGTTTAGACCTCCCAGAGATTGGATAAATAACTTAGAAAAACAGGCCAGGCAATTTAATTGTGCAATTTATGAGAAGACTAATTTACTGGAAAGAATAAAAGAATATCCCTCCGAAAGTGATATCAATGGCGTGGATTAGGATCCATAATTGGGAAAAATGGCAGAGCTACCGAGGGGACCGTGGACAGCCTCCCTGGATAAAAATCCACCGCTGTCTGATGAGAAATGAGGACTGGGTATCCCTCACCGATGCCGAAAGGGGACAGCTTATTAGCATTTGGCTACTGGCAGCAGATAAGAACGGTAAAATTCCTAATTCGCCTAAAACTATCCAAAAGCTGTGCTATATGAATAATCCTCCTAACCTGCAACTATATGAAAAACTTGGGTTTATAGATTCGTGGCGTCAAGGTGACGTCAAGGTGACGCCAAAGCGACGTCAAGTTGACGCCAAGTTGACGCCAAGCCGACGCCAAGTTGACGCACCAGAAGCAGAGACAGAGACAGAAGCAGAGACAGAACATACCGCGCGCGCGAGGCTGCTATTTGACCTATTCTGCGAAAATAACACAAGCCTAATCCATCCACGGCGGTATACTGATAGCAGAGCCAAAAAGTGCAGGCTTCGAATCAAGGAAGGCGGGAAGGATTATCTCAAGGACTTCAAGGATGCGGTCTTGATAGCTCAGAAGAGTACGTTTCTGTGTGGTGGTGGGGATAGAGGGTGGGTTGCCGATTTTGATTGGTTTATCAAAAATGATACAAATGTATCGTCGATCCTGGAAGGGAAGTATGATGACAACAAAACGGTTGAATGGTGGGGTGAAGGAAGGAATGACTATGAAGATGAAACCAATGATTAAAAAGCGAAAAGACGGAGTTTATTGCAAGGATTGTAAATGGGTGGACATAAAATGTTTGGACATAAAATGGCCAGACACGGATTATTACTGTGGCGGTCCCTCTGTCCCAGGAGATTATATTCGGGGAGGGAAACAACTTATTCACTGTGTTGATTTGAATCAATTTGGTGAGTGCAGGGATTTTGTTTCCCTGGAAAGCCAAGCAAGGAGAGAGGATGAAGGATAAGCGATGCTGTAGGTGCAAGCTGATTAAACCGCTGTCGGAATTCCACAACCGGTTCGAGACACGCGATGGTCACAACTACCACTGCCGGGTGTGCGAGCGGAAGAGCTATTACCAGCGTAGGGTTGCTAGGATCAATGCAGCATCTATAGTGCAATTTGATGTGTGGCTAAATAAAAACGGTGGAAGCGATAGATTTAATGAATAGCTGCAAGGGCCACCACGGACGGAAGACAACTGAAGGCATGGCAGAGCACCTAAAAGCATTTAAACCGCTATCACGGGCAACCTCGCGCACGAAAAGGCATGTGAAGACCGGTAGAGGCAGGGCAATTATGGAAGCGAGTAAATGAAGAAGCGTAAGAGATACGAACACGCAAGCATAAAGAAGTTGGACGATCTGTTCCGGCAGCTCATCTACCGACGGGGTCATTGTGAGCGGTGTGGGAAGAAATACCACCGCTATGAATGCAGCCATTTTTTCGGCCGTAGGAATAAGAGCGTTAGATGGAGCGTGTTGAATTGCTCCTGTTTATGTCACTATTGCCATGGGTACTTGGATGAAAACCCAGACTATCATACACAGTGGAAGATTGAGCAAATCGGTCCTGATAAATATGAGGAACTGCGTAGGATGGCTGCGGTGATAGTCAAATGCAACAAACTATATCGAGCGACTATCTTGGAGTGGCTTGAGAAGGAGCTGGGATGAAATTCATATATATACGTTGGTTGGGGTTATACCGAACAGGGGATCGATATCTAATGAGTGGAGTGGATGATCGGACTATAGGGAAATTAGTGTTGCGTCAGATACCGTGGATAATTCGGTGGATGTATTCTATTGAGATCGTGGAGATCGAAACCGACTACACTGAAAGGGCAATGCGTATCCAACTGGATGCTTTAAAGACCGGTCGCCTGGTTATGGACACGAAGAAAGAGGTAGTGAACTGAAGGGGTGTGACTTCGAACGTCCAAGGAGGGGTGCTAATAAGGGAGTAGCTCAGGGGCATGTGACTTGCGAACGGGAAGTGGTCTATGGATATGAGCGGTACATTTATATAAATCCTGAATTTAGCTTGGTGTGGAAAGGGTATCGGTGTAACAGTCACGGTCTATCTACATGTATTAACGTGAAGCAATGGAGGATAGAAGATGAGTAAATGTGTAATCGATGCAGTAGATGATGGAGATATGGCAGAGATTTGGAATACCACTGAGCCAGTAGCTCGAAAAGAACATTCTTGTTTTGAGTGCAAAAAGACTATTCAAATTGGGGAGAAATATGAAAGAGTGGATGTTATTTGGAAAACATGGCAAACAATCAAAACTTGCTCGGTCTGTCTGGAATTAAGAAAGTTGTTCTTTTGTTCTTACTGTGCTGGAAATATTCTTGAAGATCTACGTCAAGAAATATGGGAATACGATTTAGATTTGGGTTGTCTTAATGGGATGTCCCCGCAAGCTATATCTATGATATCTGGTATGTTGGAGGCGGTGAATGATGAGTAGGTTACTAATCCTGGGCGCGGGCATTGAGAGTGTCACAGGAATCAAGACGGCTCGGGAAATGGGCCATGAAGTTTGGGTTGTGGATCATGACAAGGATGCACCCGGGATTAAATTTGCCAATGGGTGGATAGGCGCAAGCATCTATTATGATTCTACTGGGATTATTGATCGATTAACTGGTGCAAGATTTGATGGTGTAATTGCCATGTCAACCGACTGTACTCAGACAGTAGTAGCGATAGCTAAAGAATTGGGATTGCCAAGCGTGGGTGAGAAAGTGGCCAGGGTCATGGATAATAAGTATGTGCAGAAAGTTATATTGAGCACTAGCGGCATACCCGTTCCGAAATTCACAGCAGTCGGTACAGTGTTAGATTTCTATGATGCTTTGGAAGAAATGGGTTATCCTTGTGTCTTGAAACCAGTAGATTCCCGGGGCGCGCGGGGTGTCATGTATCTCGATAAGTGGATAGATGTGGATAAGGCGTATAATGAAAGCATGGATCACTCACCATCTAAGCAACTCATCCTAGAAGAGTACCTCGAAGGTGAGCAATACTCAACCGAGTCCATTTTCTGGGATGACCATGTTGTCCACTGTGCCATTACTCACCGGCACTATGATTCTACTAGACACCTGAGGCCATTCATGATTGAGGATGGCGGGGAAGTCCCTGCACCGGATGTGGATGAGCGGCGGATCCATAGTCTAATCGAGCGATCTGCCAAAGCGCTGGGGCTGAAGCGGGGGACTTTCAAGGGCGATATCGTGGTGACTAAAGAGGGGCCTAAGGTGATCGAGTTTGCTGCTCGTCTTTCGGGCGGGGATTTATCCTCGTATGATATCCCTACCGTGTATGGGGTAAACATCATAACAGCAGCGATCAATATTGCATTGGGGGTTGAGCCGTACTGGGAAAATCTAAAACCGAAAGCGAAGTGTCATACGGCGCATCGTTACCTGTGGGCTAAGCCTGGGAGGGTGAAGCACATATACAAACCAGCGAATTCAGCTAAGTATGCACTGATCCGTCCTAGATTTGATGTGAAGGAAGGGGATGTAGTCGTACCTGTCGAGCATCATTCTCAGAGAGTAGGAAAGGTGATTGCGGTATCCCGTACTATGGATGGAGCGATCACAGCAGCGGAGCAATACCAGGACAGCGTAAGGATTGAGGTAGAGTAGATGGATAGAAATGAAAAGTATATGAAGAAACAAAAAACAGTCAAAGTTGAGGATATTAAATTCAGAGACGATCCGGTGGTGTGCCGGCATATCGAGACCCTGCAATTGGAATTTGAATCACCAAGTCTGTATCCGCGCATAAATACTGACCCAATGTTGCCGAAAATGGGGGAACGCGTGAGCCTGTCTCAGGATGATTACCGTAAAATACTAAAACACTTGTCTCGGGAAAGAGAAGTTATTCGTAACAACGATTATTCCTCGTGTTTCCGGGGCGATTTCGACAAGGCATGGGCACACCAGAAAGAAAAAATGAAATCTATCAACCAACTCATGAACAAGGTCCGAGAGGAAAGAGACGAAAAGCGGGGTAGTGTATGACTGCTTTGACCGAACTGCATCAGTAAAGGAAATGATTAGATAAGGAAGGAGAATGATATTTAGGATGCCAACCAAAGTAATAATAGGTGAAAACCTGATCGAGCAAATGATTGAGAAATTGACGGTGCTGCCGCTTGGGAAGTTCAAACACTTCGTTGGGTACACTGTGGTTCTAATTGATAAGGCGCTGGAGTCCGTTGTTTCCAGTAGGATTAAGGAAATGAACTGGGACATTCGTATAATATCGGGTGAACCGACCGTTAAAGAAGTTGACCAGATGATATCGGGCGCATATGAATTAGCACCCATTAGAATCATAGCCATAGGTGGTGGATCGACGATAGATTTTGCTAAGGCGTTATCTGTTGGATGGGTCAACAAAGGCTCGATCTGGGAATACACGAACCTATCATACCGGGAAGCCAAGCCTATCAAGTACAATCCTGTTCCGGTGATTGCTGTACCTACCACATCGGGCTCTGGATCTGAGGTGACTTCGGGGGCGGTGCTGATAAACGAAGAGTTGAAGCAGAAGGGCACCATCGAAGATGATAGGATCTTTCCTAAGATCGCCTATCTTGACCCGGCTTTATGCGCTACGATGCCACCGGAGCTGACTGCAATCACAACGATGGATGCAACGGCTCACGCTATGGAAGCCTCATTTAGCGGACATAAAGTTGCAATGTGGGCCGGATTGGAGGCATTAAAGGTCATGGGAAAATGCCTCATCAATGTAATGGTGGACACGGCTAACCTTGAAGCACGAGCGGAGATGTGCTGGGCGAGCATGCTATCCGGGGTAGCGATCGCGCATGGTGGGACTACGGTGCCTCATGCGATAGCTGAAGTGATCGGTGCTCGATACGGCATACCGCATGGGGAGGCGGTTTCGGCTTCGATTGTACCTGTACTTACAGTGACGGATGGTTGTGAGGAGGCGAGCAAGCATCTTGCTAAACTACTCGTCAACATCGGACTCGGCAAGCCGTTGTCTGAGGAATATCCAGACATAAGTGTGGATGAGGTTGTGGATACCATTCTCCAGTACAAGTTCAGACCACTGGAGAGACACCCGGTTAAATTCACGAAGGCGCAATTAAAGGACATTGTGAAGGAGGTAGTATATGGCTGGCATTAAACCTGAATGTTTTAAAATAGATGGCATTGATTTAGCTGCGAGTGTTGATGATATTACGATAACGAAAAAAGATTTTGATTTATTCACCGATTCTGATTCTGAACTTCTAGTTACATTTATACAGGATTTTGGTCCTGAGCGGTATGATTTCAAGGTGGTTAAAAAATTAGCCGAAGATGCATATGAGACCGTTTGCACAAAAGCAGTAGGCTTTGATTTTGAAAAAGATCACTCATATACGGTGTCATTTTCATGGGAGTAATCATGGACATTGTGAAGGAGGTAGTGTATGGCTAAGTGGCACGATGAATTATTAGAGATGAATGCATGCGGCGAAGCAGTTGAGTGGGCTAAAGGCTATAAAACCTTTCGCAATGCCTGGAGGTACTGCAAGCGAGTTGATTGGATGTTATGGTATCTGGGTAAGAAAGATGCGGACAGGAAGCAACTGGTATTGGTAGCCTGTGGGTGTGCTAGATTGGCGTTGAAGTATGTACCAAAGGGAGAGGATCGGCCTCTGAGGGCCATTGAGACAGCGGAAGCTTGGACACGTGGGGAAGCCACGCTGGATGAGGTCCAGACTGCCGCCGATGCCGATGCCGCTGCCGCCGATGCCGATGCCGCTGCCGCCACTGCCGCCTATGCCGCCTATGCCACCGATGCCGCCTATGCCACCGATGCCGTCTCTGCCGCCTATGCCGCCTCTGCCGCCGCTGCCGCCTCTGCCGCCGCTGCCGCCTATGCCACCGATGCCGCCAATGCCGCCTATGCCGCCACTGCCGCCTATGCCGCCAATGCCGCCGCCGATGCCGAAACCTCGGCTCAATGTGCTGACATAGCAAGGAAACACTTCCCGGAAGGAGCATAACGATGGATAGGAAACATAGACACGGAACTGCTAGAGTACCAGTAACCGATTTCACCATTGGGGGCGGTTCATCGTTAGCCTTGATCGCGGGTCCATGTGTGATCGAGGAGCAGGAGATCTGCCTGGAGATCATCACCGAATGTCAGCGAATATGTGACAAACACGGCGTTAATTATATTTTCAAGGCGAGCTATGATAAGGCAAATAAGACCATCGGTGGAAGCTATCGGGGACCGGGACGGGTAACGGGGATGAGGTACTTGGCGGACCTCACAGCAAAAACAGACGTACCCATATTAACCGATATTCACGAACGATTCCATTGTGCTCGCCTTAAGGAGGTAGTTGATATTTTGCAAATCCCAGCTCTATTATCCAAGCAGATAGATCTAATCACAGCAGCGGCCGGAACGGGATTGCCGATAAACATCAAGAAGGGCCAATTCACCGCACCCTGGGAGATGGCCAATGTCATCGAAAGACTGGCAGATGAGGGCTTCCACGATGTGATGATAACCGAGAGGGGTACATGCTTTGGATACAGGCAGCTTGTGAATGATATGAGGAGCTTGCAAATACTTACCAGCTTGGGTAAACCAGTCATCTATGATGTATCTCACTCGGTTGCGGTGCCGCTGTATTCTTCTGCTCGTGACTACATCCGGCCCCTGGTGCGATCAGCGGTCGCTAATGGAGTGGATGGGGTATTTGTTGAAGTGCATCCTGAGCCAGAGAAAGCTAGAAGTGATGTGGCCGGGACTTTGGCCTTGAGTGAAGTAGAACCACTGGTCCGAGAAATGGTGGCTATTGATAGGGCGGTGAATGATGAGTAGGGATACTGAGTGTGAATTTTGTGAGTTGGATGGTTATGAAAATCACGATACGAGATGCCCAGTTTATTTGGAAAACCGCATAGCCGATCTGGAGAAGCAAGCGGAAAGCCTGAAAGCTAGATGCAATGCTGAGATACAGCGAGCTGATGAATTGGTTGGAATGCTGTCTAACGAAGATGTAGAAGGCTATCTCATGGAAGCCTTGAATGATAAGGTAGCCGAGTTGGAGAAGCAGTTGGCTGAAGCCAGCGAAAAGGACGTCACGCTAGATATGTTAGAAATTTATGCCGTGGCAGAGGAAGCGGTCAGAAAGGAAGAACCAGGACTCCGAAACCGCATAGCCGAGTTGGAGAGGAAGTTGGATGACAGGGAAAATCATTTAAAGGCTTTAATAGCAGAAAGCAGTGAGCGTATTTGTCTCGTATGTCCGAAAGTCCAGCAGGAACGAGAGCGGATATTGGATAGGATATGGAAGCTACGTAACATCACTGACATAGAGGGGTGTTTTTTGGATGATGCTATCATTAAGGTGGTGAATAATGGGTGATACCATAGGATTATGTCCTTCATGTAGTTATGAGTTTAACAAACATTCGACACTAGAAGATAAGGATGGCGAATTAGCATTTGTACTATGTACTCTGCGTGAGTTGGAGAAGCTGAACAAGCGAATAGCTTACTTAGAGAATGCACCGCCACCGCTTACGAGTAATAAAGCAAGGCGCTCATTGGGCAGGAAGGGGGTATGAATAGACTTACCAGTATAGCTCAAGGAGTACGCCGGGATGTCATCCGCATGATCTACAAGGGTGGGGGGAGTCCAGGTTCAACCCTATCAGCTGTGGAGATCCTGGTCTGGTTAATGTGCAGGGAGATGAAACCACAGGATAAGTTGATACTCAGCAAGGGACACTGCGCGCCGGCGTTCTATTCGATACTCAAACGGCAAGGGAGGGACTTAGACTTGGACACCTTCAGACAATTCGGGGGACTTCCTCCGCATCCTGAATATCCTATGACCAGCTTTCCCTGCGGGTCACTCGGCATGGGGCTGAGTGGAGCCAATGGGATGGCACTGGCAGCTAAACTTCGAGGGGATGAGGAATCGCGCTTCTTTGTGCTGATGGGTGATGGGGAGTTACAGGAGGGGCAGATTTGGGAAGCGGCGATGACAACGCAATGCTATGGATTGGGCAACGTTATAGTGATAGTGGACTGTAATGGATATCAAGGGGATGGGCGGATATACAAGACCGCACAGGACGATTGGGAAATTGGAAAATGTGACGGACATAATTTTGAAGATCTTTCGATGTTAATGAATAATCGATTTTCTGATATACCTGAAGTTATGTATGCTTATACAACCAAAGGAAAGGGTGTATCTTTCATGGAAGAAGATCCGATAGCATGGCATACCGCGGGATCTAAATTCACTGAGGGGCTATATAAGCAAGCTATGGAGGAGCTGGGATGAAGCACCATAAGACTCGCATAGAAGGCTTTGTGATTAACTCCATTGATTCTCTAATCTCGGAATTTTCTGTGAGGAATTGTCCTGGAGGTAATTGTAGTTATTACTTTGACGAGATAACAATAAGAGTTCCATATAGTACTGGAATCGCCAGGTTTGGTGATGCGAAAATTAAAGAACTCACCTTCAATTATAGAGAAGGGAGGCCAGTTAATTTACATATGTTTCCCGGTTATCAGTGTTCCCTTAAAAAGATATTTATGGATGGAGATGAGATAGAGCTGAAACTGATCCTAGGTAGGTTTCCCTGCGAGGGGGAATATATTAAGGAATATAGAGAGGCGGGAACTTTGGTTACGGAGGAATCGGCATGAAAACGGTACGGCTTATCATTACGCTTGATTGTCCTAGAGATTGTTCTTATTGCTGCAATAAACAACCAGTCCTCAAACAAGCTAAAAAGATTCAATCTCCAGATTGCTTGCTTGGATATGATGAGATTTGCATTACTGGTGGGGAGCCCATGCTTTATCCAAACAAAATTATTGACATTATTGAAAGCCTCAATAATTTACATCCCCTTAACCGGAAAATATATCTCTATACGGCCATGTTCAACGAAGATCTGATAGGGTTAATTCCAAAGGTTGATGGGATTCATGTTACACTACATCAAGGAATGAGTGGATTTGAAATGGGCAACTTCTATCATTTTCAAGAACGTTCAAGTTCGATTGGATTCTGGGGCGGGTCTTATCGCCTTTACATACATCCGGATATAAAAGATGAGATTTCAATTTATCCTAATCGGTGGTCGCGGATAGAATCTAAACCATTTCTTGAAGATTGTCCATTACCTGAGAATGAAACCTATTTGTATTGGAAGAATTAGCATGAAATGTCCTTATTGTGCGCATGAATATGAGAGCAAAGGATATATAGATAGTCCGGTTTTCGGGAAATTTGATCAATGTCCCGCTTGCCATAGAGATATTTGCCTCGAATCACCCGTAAACAGTATCGTTGAGGCGTTTGCCGATAAAGACAAGATCGAAGAACAGCGAGAATTCATGGGGGCAATTTTATACAATGGATAACCTACGCGACACTTATATCCAAGAATTGATCTGCATCGCCTCTGAAGATGAGCGTATCGTCTGCCTAGATGCTGATTCCAAAGAGGCCACTCATTGCGGGGCATTTGCAGAAACCTATCCTGAGCGGGCATTCTCATTTGGGATATCAGAGCAGGATATGGTCTCAGCGGCGGCGGGCATGGCAACTGCTGGCTTACAACCATGGGTCAATTCATATTCCCAATTCATCACGGCAAGGGCGCTCGACCAGGTAATCAATTCGGTAGCTTATCCGAATCTCGATGTCAAGTTTGTACTAAGTCATTCGGGCCTTGACGTAGGTGTTGATGGAGTGACTCACCAAATTCTGAATGATGTTGCTATCTTACGATCCATTCCTAACATCAAGCTCCTCCATCCAGCAGATGCGATCGAGATGCGACAGATGGTACAATGGGCAGTTGAAGTTGATGGTCCAGTAATCATCAAGAGCGGCAAGAGTCCGGTGCCCGAAGTACACGATAAGGACGATTGCTGGAAATACGGCTATCCTGATATCATAAGATTTGGGTGTGGAGATGCGGTTATATTCTGTACTGGCACGATGATTGAAAAAGCACTTGAGGCATATGTACTATTGGAAGAATGGAAGATTCAACCCGGAATAGTAAATATGAGCAGCTTAACCGATGTGAAGCCAGAGCTAATTTATAATTTTGTCCAGAACTGTAGCTTCGTAATCACACTAGAAAATCACTCAATCTATGGTGGTATGGGTAGTATGATATGTGAGATACTTAGTCGGTACCGACCGACCAAGGTGATTCAGCTCGGAACTACTGGATTTTGCCAGGCCGGGACACCCGATGAGCTGTACCGCGAATATGGAATGGATGCAGAAGCGATAGTGAAGGTGCTGAGGAAGGAACTGTGATGGATATATCATTCCGCTTGCCTAAATCAATTAGGGGCGAGGAGGTACTTTGTGAATATAAGGATCACGAGGGGAGATTTTGTTATACCTGTAATGAAATATCCCCAATATCACAGCGAGGTTGCCGGTACTATGGTTTATCACGTAGTGACCGACCCTGGTGTAGATATAGCTATGACGATCATGGCAATTCTGATGATCTATGCCGGAATTCCAAAGCACGAAAATGGGCTAGAAAGAAAATAATGAATGGAATAAAATGGCAGACATAATGAATAAAAAGCTACTTCCCTGTCCGATGTGCGATTCTAAAGCCATTGATTATGACATGGGTAACGAGTCTTGCATCTTTTGTATAAGTTGTGGTTTCTCGTATGATTTATTTTGCCAGGAATCATCCATAAAAGGCTGGAATGATCTTGGGTGCAGAAAGCGTATAGCCGAGCTGGAGAGGCAGCTAGCTGAGAGAAGACGACAGTATTACATATTGGCGGATACTATTGCTGCTGGAAGTGTTTCATTTGAGCATTTGAATGTAATCGCTTTAATGACACGCGAACAGCGAGATGAGGCTGCGTGCATGGATTTTACTTGTCGCTGCGGTCAATGTATTTCGTTCGCACATAATGAATTGTTGTGTGAATACTCACGCTTACCGATGATGGTTGAAAGGGAGGTGAAGGATGAATAAACCATTAGTAGGAAACAACCTAGACTTTAAAAACGCAACCCGGAACTCTTACCAACATTGGATCAACGCATTCAGCGAGTTCATCAGTGAGGTGGAAGGAAATATTTTTGTACCTATGAGTGCGGGGCATGACTCGGGACTGATTGTAGCTGAGTTGATCGAGCAGGAGAAGCGATTCGAGGTTGTCTATTGTCCCTATCTCGAAGACATTGAGGTACTACGGCAGCGTCGAGAGATCCTTGGTTATCATGGGATACCATCTCACAAGGTAATATTGAATCGAGTGGACTTAGATCTTATCCCTGCATACCTTCGTAGAAACTTATCATATTACGCATTGCAAAGTCCCGATGACACTTTTCGGAATTACAAGGATCTTGATTTCCGTAAATCTTCCGGCAGTATGGCCTTTTTTGAAGTTTGCAACAAAGCTTCTAAGATGGGGATGATGAGGGGCATCAGCGGTCAGGGGGCAGATGAGATCATAGCAGATTACTACTGCCCACCTCATAATCCAGCCATGAGCTGCTTCAAGGGCGATTGGACGAAAGCAGACCATGAGTGGCCTAATATAAACGGGGGATGGAATAGAGTGTTTTACGATACTGCTGGGATGATTGCCGAGCTTGCCGGGGTTGAATTCTCGTATCCCTTTTTAGATTACAATGTGGTGCAGGCATTTCTATGGCTTACACCCGAAGCCAAGGGGCGGGAGTATAAGGCACCCATAACGGCACGGCTTAGGGAGCTGGACTTTCCCTATCATATGCATAAGCAGGGCTTTGCAGGGGCGCGGTATTGAGCTGGATTAAAGAAGTTGAAACTCTGGCAATTACTCATAAATGCTATCAGTTCGCACGGCTGAGCCAAAATGGGAGATTTTGTTGGAAAGTGACATATGTTAAACTTGTATGAGAGATGGCTGTGGGCAGATGCTGCCCTGGAAGAGTAATGCGATGATTAGAACTGAAAACACCTTCGAACACCCCATATCGGATAAGAGCCTAGCTGAGTTTGAGGAAGAGCAAGCGAGGAAGAAGAAAGCGTTTATGGCGAAATATCGAGCCTATGAAGAGGCCGCACATAAACTATGTCATGGCGATAAGAACATAAAGATAGGCCAGGTAACCTTCCATATCCATCCCAACTCGGGACTACCAACCAAGATGACATTTACTGGAACCGTGAAGGCGGATTGACGGATAGAGAATAATATGAGGAAAACCTATACGTGTTGTTGCAATAAAAAAGTCAAAGCCGTAGATCCTTATAACAAAAATCTTATAGGGATTAGGGAATGTTCTAACTATTGCGGACGCCTTGTCTGTAAGAGTTGTCGGGAATGGAATGAGAGAAGTTGCGGTGAGGGCTTATGCGGTGAATGTTATGAGCGGAAATACATGGATTGGGGAGATGACGACGGGTTTAGATGTGAGGGGGATAGTTATATTGTAGATTATACTTATCAACGGAAGAACATCAATGACTGAAAAGGGAGAGGAATTATGTCAGAAGAAAAAATAGAACAGATGCTGAATAAGCTAATCGCTTTTATCGAGCAGGTTGAAGAATTCGCAACAGGGCAGGCCCCGCTATTGGTACATGAAATTTTATTGCAAGGGAAGATACTCAATTCGATATGGATGATCATTCCCCTCACAATAACGATTTTATTGGTTTGGTGCATTTATAAAACGGTTGAGCACTGTAAAAAAGATCCTGAGGACGATGAAGACTGTCAGGGTCCTTTCATTCTTGGGTGTTTCGCTTTGGCTGCGATCGATGCATACGTTACATATTTATTCATAGTTGGATTCATTATTGTTTGGTTTGCGCCTCGGCTTTACGTGCTCGATTACTTACAAGGGATGTTTTAAAAACGTCAGTCTTTTATGATATAAGTTAACTGAGAAGAGAGAAGTCTCGAACATTCAGGAGATATTGCATAATATCTACTAACTTCAACTAGAACCCACCGGCAACAACCGACCCTCTAGTTTTACTTTAAGGATAACCGTTTGAGTAAGACAGAGTGTACTCGGTGTTCTGAATCTTGCGATAAGTCATCGCCCTATTATTCGAATAGACCTGGAGATTTTAAACCACAAGGATATTTATGTCCAGCATGCATCCGAAAGTCTCTCATTGGCGTGAATGAATACTTTGAGAAACAAGAAGATCATTGGATGGAAGAACTATGGGAAGACCAGATGAGTGGTTATGAAGATGTCCCTCCAGGTACTGGTTCTGCACATCGGCAATCCGGCTAAATGACAATTGGGATCACTGCCCCTCAGAGATGAGTGCGGGAGATTTTGGAAAAGTTGGGAGAGTTGTATCTATTGCCGCGGTGGAATGTAAGCAAACGAGATAAACCAAACTATCCAATCCACAAAGAGGAACTCCGATACGCCACAGGTCGGATTGTCCGAGGGTGTACCAAGGGACTATCATTCGGCAAATATAACAGCGGCAAGGCGATCCGATGTCGTCCTCCCCGGACTGGATACAGCAAAGAAGAGGCGGACTTCCAGCACTGGAAGGCTGCGTGGCTGAACAGGCAAGAGGACAAGCACCAACGGGTCATAGATGAACTGAGGGATAAATATGGCATTGCAAGGGATACTCAAGAAAGATTTCTGTTCAATTTACAGGGAGAATATAGCTGTGTCGGAAGAATTAAAAGCGCTGATAAGGAAGACAAAATCGTTTCAAATGACAGAACAGCACCTCGATGCTCAGAGGGTCAGCTTTGCATATGGGAATACCCATTTCGAAAACGGGAGCATAACTAAAGAAACTGTGATCAGAGAATCTAGGAATCTAAAGGCTTCCCGTGAGAAGAACGGACGTTCAGCGAGATAGTGGGGGATTTGAGATGAAACGAACATTACTTGCTTTATGTTTTGCGCTTCTGACGGCGCTGTTGTTGGTACTAGTTGCTAGTGGGCAGACTTATAGCTTCAATGTGGCATGGGATGATCCGAATACGGCTGATGACCAGGTGGTTAGTTATACGGTGTATGAATCGCCGGACGGAATCAATTACTTGCCTGTGCAATCAGTGACGGTACTGGAAGCGGAGATTGAGGTCCAAGTAAAGACGGGACTGCACTGGTATGTGGTGACAGCAACCAACCAGATTGGATTGGAGAGTGAGTATTCTAATGTGCTGAAGGTGCAAACGGATAATCCTAAAAAGCTGAGTTTGAGAGTGGTGGAATAAATGGCAATAAGTTTATGGGAGCGATTTCTACCAACCGACGATAGTATCGGTACAATATCTGCGCATCTATTTGCTGCTGTCCTGCGTGAATGGGCACGAGGTAATCTAACTGCCGGACAAGCTAAAACTAAGCTGGAAGATTTTCTGGCAGCTAAGTATGGGGGAATGGAGAGCAAGACGGATTTAGTATTTAGTGCAGCAGAAATTACACAATTAGGTGCTATCCAAACTAAGTTAACCACTGGCGTTTTCAGCATTTCCGATTTGCATGACGCGATCTTATTGTATCGTGTTGAAGTGTACACGGAAGCTGAAGCGGAGACTGCGTTGGGATTGTAAATGTATGTGGCAGAAGTTAATCTTAATCCTAATTATTCTCGTAGGGGGAATTATGTGGTTTGAGACTGGGAGTTTTCCATGTCCAGCAGAAGGTGATACTGAAATTATCGGATTGCCAAGTACGCCTAAAGTTGTAATTTTCTATGGTATATATCAGAATAGTGGTGATGTAACTGCCAATTCTAACGTTTTCCATTTAGGCTTTGCTTCTGGGGATAGTGCTGAAGGTGGAGTTGGAATCGGTTCGAAACATGGGGAAGATACATCAATTGCAGCAAGGTCTACAACTAATATTGGTTCTATTTACGCCGTTTTGTGGAGTGGAGCTGCACTCCTTCGAGGAGATATAAAATCTTTAGATGCCAATGGGTTTACAGTGCAGTGGACAACACGTTCAACTAATATTAACGTTCATTATATAGCCGCAGGAGGAGACGAAGTAGAAGCGAATGCGGAAAGTTTTCCTATTCATGATGGCTCACCTGTAACGGCATTTGCTCATGGTTTAACTGGCGGCGCACCTACTGGTTGCATGATTCTTTCAGTAGCTCATACAGCTGCGGCGGGAACAGATGCTGATGCTTCACTGATGTTTGGCTTATGTGATGCCGACATGAACCAAGGGGTTTCTGCGATTGCATCACAGGATGCTCAAGCCGTAAGTCAAACAGTTCGAAAACAATTAAGCAACAAAGCTCTGATTGGCTTTAACGGTGACGGGACCATTGCATGGGAAGGCGAAATCACCAGTTTTGATGCTACGAACATTTATGTCACGTGGAGTACAGCACCATCAGCAGCAGATTATATCCATATCCTGAGTTCCCGTGGCATCTCCTGTGAAGTAGGAGCAGACCTAGCACATAACGCTGCTGAAGCACATGAGCATTCCCTTACCGGCTCATTTACACCAAAAGGCTTGCTCATGGCGAGCATCTCAAATGCCGTAAGTGCAAGCGTAGAAGACCATGCTATCTTATCATTTGGTGGTGGTGCTGCAAGTGACGACCGCCGTTGTATAGGTGTAACTGACGAAGACGCTCAAGACACTACAGACGCAGGTAGAATCAGCGATACAGCTGCTATCCTGCAAATGCTGGATGAAAACACTGCTATTACTGACGAGATAGATCTCATTGGTTTCGGTGCTGGTACATTCGAGCTTGATTATAGTATTGGAAGTGCGAACGAGTTTATCTTTATGGCTCTGGGTGAAGCAGCGGCACCGGCGGGCGGACTTCCGTATTGGGCATTCTCACATTACTTTAAACAATTACGCAGGTAAGATATGGCCTTAACACCATTACAGCAGAACACAGCAACGGCGGTTGTTTTCGGACCACTCGTAAGCGAGGCATCAGGGACCTATATGAGTGGATTGACTATCAATCAATCTGCCGTAACTACAATACCTGCTGGTGGGACAGTGCTGGCTGAGAAGGATAACGCCTCCGCTTGTGTGAGTGCAGGAAGAGGATATTATCTAGGATATTTCTCCGTTAATGATGTATCCGCTTTGGGCAAACTAGTTGTTGATGTGGCTGGTTCGGCAGCTTTACCTTGCTGGCATGAATATTGGGTACAGGAAGATGATCCTGACATTTCTACGGTTTCGGGTGTATCGAGTGGCTTAACGCTCTATACCGTGGCCACTACGGCAGACGCTGCCTCGGGAAGATTGACAACTGCCGATTTGACAACGTATACCCTATCCGCCCTCACCGATCACCCAGCGGCCAAAGTCGCGGATGCGGCTTCAGCAAGGGTGACCACCAGTGACATCACAACCTATACCCTCTCAGCGCTGACAGACCATCCAGCGGCCAAAGTTGCCGATGCAGCTTCGGGCAGATTGACCTCGACCGATATCGTTTCTGCTACCGTCTCAGGTGTGGTCCTTGGTTCCTCTGGTATTGTAGAGGCAACATGGGATGAGAAGCTATTGGGTAACAATCACAACATTGCCCAGTCTTCTGGCCGGAGGTTGCGGGGGATTCAAGAGTTTCAGGGATACGAGAATGGTGCGATTTGGCTGTCCGTGAGCGGTGTTTCCGGAACGACGAATTATGAAAATGGGACGGTAGAGAATCCCGTCAGTGGGATGGCGGATGCTTTGACGATAAACGCCTCATTGGGTTTCAATCAATTTCACATAGGGCCTGGACTGACCATCACGCTAACCGCCAATTCTGATGATTATGTGTTTTGGGGCCGGGATTGGACACTTGCATTGGGCGGACAGAGCATCACTCGTACCCACGTCCTTAATGCAAATGTGAACGGTACGGCTACTGGGAGTGACTATGATTTCACTTTGTGTAGAATAAATTCGACAACGACATTAGGTGCCGGACATTTTCATGATTGTGATCTTAATGGCTCGATTGTGATGACTGAGGCCGGGGGATATCACTTCAACGGTTGTTATGGAACAGATGTCCCCGATATAGATTTCGGTTCAACAATCGCCAATACCGACCTTAAAATGACCCAATACATGGGAAATGTTGAGGTTAAGAATCTTGGTGTTTCAGGTGTTGATACCGTACAGATAGAGGGGATGGGCTCCCTTACGATCAATGCCAACTGCACGGGCGGCACGGCAACCCTCCAGGGACACATCACGATCACTGATAACGCTAGCAGCGCAGTCACATTATCAGACGATGCTAGGTGGGACATTCCTCAAGCCGTTTCTGCCGTTGGTAGCGGACTTGCTTTCTATCCAGCAGCTAAAGTCATCGATGCGGCTTCGGCCAGGGTGACGGTTTCGGATATCACGACTTATACGCTTTCGGCACTCACGGACCATCCTGCTGCAAAGGTTATCGATGCTGCAAGCGGCAGATTAACTACGGCCCAGGTCGTTTCTTCTGTGACCAGCGGATTGAATCTATATCCAGTCGCTTCAGTTGGCGATGTTGCATCGGGAAGACTTACTACCTCGGACATCACGACGTATACGCTTAGTGCTTTGACGGACCACCCTGCAGCTAAAGTCATCGATGCGGCCTCAGCAAGACTGACGACTTCTGATATCACTACCTATGCTCTTTCAGCACTCACCGACCATCCTGCTGCAAAAGTCGCTGACGCAGCTTCTGCTCGCCTCACGACTACGGACATCACCGACTATGCTTCTGCTACTCTCACCGCCTATGGTGTTGGCACAGCAGGGGATTCCGCTTCGGGAAGGTTAACTACTGTCCAGGTCGTGAGTTCAGTTACCAGCGGACTTACTTTGTATCCAGTCGCTTCAGTTTCAGATGCAGCCTCAGCTAGATTGACTACTAGCGACATCACGACCTATGCCCTGTCTGCCCTGACGGACCACCCTGCAGCGAAAGTCATTGACGCAGCAAGCGCCCGTCTCACAGCAACGGATATTTTAACTCAAGCCTCTGCCGCACTAACCAATTACAGTGTCGGTACTGACGCAGATTCGGCTTCGGGAAGATTGACAACCAGCGACATTACAACCTACGCACTTTCCGCGCTTACGGACCATCCAGCCAGTAAAGTCATTGATGCTGCCTCGGGTAGATTGACTTCAACAGATATTGTTTCAGCCGTATCGAGTGGAATTATTGCAGAGGATGTTCTTGTCAATTCTGGTATTACAGAACTTACTGGTCAACCCGGAACTAATCCAGGTGTTTATGCAGCGGTCCAATGGGAATATCAGAAGAGCAGAAACCCAATCGTCCAATCTGCGACCACCCAGGCAGTCTTCAATAATGCAGGTACAGAGATTGCCAGTGCAACGGTTTCGGTTACCACTGGAGTTACATTCACACGAGGTAAATTCACGTAATGGCTGGACTATCAACATCGGATGAAATGTCGGCTGCTCTATTGGGACATGGATTTCCGTTGCAGATGGCCGTTTCTCTCGATTTTCAACATGCTGCTGGGGTGGCGAGATTACAGTCAGCGGAACCATCAGTATATGCCATTTTGAGTGACCGCATTTGGTTCATTGAAGCAGAGAATCGTATTTGGTTTATAGAAAATGAAGACCGCATTTGGTCCTTGGAAGCGGAAGACAGAATATTGGAT
>SDBU01001240.1_pt1 | contig 37140 bp, 34 predicted proteins | sample 2277071 | NCBI WGS metagenome assembly SDBU01 (sample SAMN10397929, study PRJNA504765) | marine sediment metagenome | isolation source: marine sediment core GS08_GC12, 126 cmbsf | place: Arctic Ocean: Gakkel Ridge, Loki's castle | collected 2008 | reverse complement strand
CCATTATCTCCACCGAGTCAGCTATCAGCTCCCGGCTGGGCAGGCTGTAGTTCATTCCCCGGTGGTTCATGGCGAGGCCGTCACAAACGGCAATGGTATTGAATTCAAAGGGAACCCCGCCACCACTCCTCACCCCGGCCTTGACCACTTCGGCAATCTCTGGTAGATGCATGTGTCCGGGGACAATCTCGGTGAAGCTGTTTACGATACCGATGAAAGGCCTGTCCATTTCCTGAGGCGTTACTCCCAGGGCACGCAGAAGCGAGCGGTGCGGTGCCCGCTCTATTCCCCTCTTTATGGCATCGCTCTCCATAATTTTCTCACTTCACGCAATAATCAAAAAACCGTCCCTGTGTGGACGGATTTAACCCGATAACCCACCCCCTGTATTTGTGGCACCTAAAACTAACATAGCCCCTATTCATTGTCAAGCTAAACCAGGCTGCATACTCCCTCTATTACAGCCTGGGACAGGGCGCCCAGCCGCAGCAGTCGGGGAGTCTCTCCGGTGACATCAACTATGGTGGACTCAATACCTCCAGGGCATATTCCACCATCGATAATGAGGCCTATACTATCACCAAACTGATACCGAACATCAGCGGCGCTCAAAGCACTTGGCCGGCCGGTCAAATTAGCACTGGTGCCAACAATCGGCTTGCCAGCACCCCTGATAAGGGCAATGGTCACCGGGTGATTGGGGACACGGAGGGCCACCGTATCGCCGCCGCCGGTAACGACACCGGGGACTGACTCGCCCTTGTATAAGACCATGGTCAAAGCCCCCGGCCAGAATGCTTCCGCCAGTCGCCAGGCCACCGGCGGGATATCCCGTGCCACCTCGTTCATCTGAGCAGTGTCAGCCATCAGTATCGGCAAACCCATGCTGCTCGGCCGCTTCTTTAGCCGGTACACCTTTCTGACAGAGGCAATATCGTCAAAACAGGCACCCAGGCCATAGACGGTATCGGTGGGAAAGGCAACCACACCACCCCCCATGAGGATAAAAACGCCCCTGCTTACCTGCTCACCAATATCCAAAATCGGTCACTCTTTTATGTTCAGTATAACTTGACGTTAGTATAGCATAATGATAATCTGTTGCTGCAGATGAGCGATGACAAGTCGCAACAACCCCCGGAAGAGAGCTACCGAGTTGCTGCCAGCGGCGACCTTGAAGTCTCTACCTACCTGGAAATTGCCAAGGAGATAGGCGGTGAGCAGCCCGTTGCCGCTGGAGAGGCCGTCTCCGGTGCCGAGCGAGAGGCGATCATCATCATTGACTTTGGCTCACAATACAGTTTGCTCATCGCCCGCCGCATCCGCGAGCTCCAGGTCTACTGCGAGCTGGTGTCCCACGATACCCCCTGGGAGAAAATAGCCCCCCTGAACCCCAAGGGCTTCATCCTCTCCGGAGGGCCAGCCAGCGTCTACGACACCGGTGCCCCGATAGCACCGGCCTATGTCTATGAAAAACACCTTCCGGTTCTGGGCATCTGCTACGGAATGCAGGTGCTGGCCAAACAGCTGGGTGGGCGTGTCGCGCCGGGAGCGAAGTACGAATACGGGCACGCCGTCCTGCATCTCAGCGCACTGGACTCACCCCTGTTTGCCGAAATACCAGCTTCATCGCCGGTATGGATGAGCCACGCCGACCGAATTGAAGAAATGCCGCCCGGCTTCAAGGCCCTGGCCTACACGGAAAACTCGCCGGTGGCCGTCATGGGCAGTGACGATGGTATCTTTGGCCTCCAGTGCCACCCTGAGGTCGCCCACACCCCATATGGTAAGACCATCCTCAAGAACTTTATCTATCGCATCTGCGGCTGCCAGGGCAACTGGACGATGGGTAATTTCATAGAGGACAGCCTCAGCCGAATCAAGGAACAGGTTGGCGATGGCAAGATTATCAATGCCCTTTCAGGTGGAGTTGATTCATCGGTTGTAGCCACCCTCGTCCACCGGGCAATCGGTGACCAGCTAACGTGTATCTTTGTCAACAACGGCTTGCTGCGCCGGGAAGAGGCAGAAAGAACCCTCAGCGTCTTCCGCAAGAACCTGGGCATGAACATCATCTATGTTAACGCCAGTGACCGCTTCCTTGACCGCCTTGCCGGTGTCACCGACCCGGAGACAAAACGCAAGGCAATCGGCGAGGAGTTCATCCGGGTCTTTGAAGAGGAAGCCAAGAAACTGGGCAAGGTTGACTTTCTTGCCCAGGGAACGCTTTACCCCGATGTCATTGAAAGCACTTCTTCGTTCAGCACCGCCTCAGCCAAGATAAAGACCCACCACAATGTCGGCGGCCTGCCATCCAAAATGACCTTCTCCTTACTGGAACCGCTTCGCTACCTCTTCAAGGACGAGGTGCGCCAGGTAGGGCTGGAACTCGGTCTTCCCGAAGAGATGGTCTGGCGGCAGCCTTTCCCCGGCCCGGGACTGGCCATCCGCACCATCGGCGAGGTGACCAGGGAGAAACTGGAAATCTTAAGGGCGGCTGACTGGATTGTCATGAACGAGATTAAGAAAGCGAAGCTCTACCGTGAGCTGTGGCAGAGCTTTGCCATCCTCACCGATGTCAAGAGCGTCGGCGTCATGGGCGACTACCGCACCTATGGCTACCTCATCGCCATCCGCGCCGTAACCAGCAACGACGCCATGACCGCCGACTGGGCGCGCCTGCCCTACGACCTGCTGGCCCAAATCTCCAACCGCATCGTCAACGAGGTACCCAAGGTCAACCGGGTGGTCTACGATATAACCTCCAAACCCCCATCAACCATCGAGTGGGAGTGAGAACAAAAAAAGGAGGTTTACAGTATGCACAAGACGCAGATTATGGGAGTTTTACTTCTAACGGCCTTGCTTGCTCTAGGGGCATGCGGCCCGACGACAACAACACCCCTAGGCACAAGTAACGAGGTAGTTACTTATAACATAGAGGCGATAGAAGATGTTACTTTTGGTGCAACAGTCAGAAAAGTTGCGAGAGTTAGCATGGTCTCAGGTATGACGAAGGCAGACATAGAATGGATTGCCCAAGATGTAGTCGAGCAAATTACAAGCCAACAACCCGTCAATGCCGTGGGGATTTTTATATACCATAATGGCGATAATTATTTTGGCTCTGCTCGCATATCTGTAGATTGGGCACCCTACGGAGATTGGACACGAGCCAATGAGGTAACTACTGGCGATTATAGTAACCACCAATATCATTACATGGCACTAGATAGCCAGTATGGCTTTTGGGGGTAGCACTTTCAACAAACATTTTACTTCCGTGGGGTAGCTTGAAGGGGCAAAGCCCCTTCAATAAACTCCTCCCCCTCTCCTGGAGAGGAGAGGGGGACACAGGGGGTGAGGTAGATAAAGATATCTCACTAAAGACCAAAGGGATTTTAAGAATGCGTAAATCTCAGATTATGGGAGTTTTACTCGTAATTGTATTACTTGTTCTTGGGGCATGTGCCCCAGCACCAGGTGTCCAAATTACCTACATTTTTTATGATGGTTTGGTTCCCCAAGCAGAGTCCGATGAATATGTAGAAATCACCAATCTTGGAGAGGAGCCTCAAGATTTGAAAGACTGGGTGCTAATGGATATATCAGAAGGGTATCCGTCATTCACTTTCCCGTCTTACATCTTGGCTCCAGGTAAAAGCATTCGAGTTTATACCAATGAATATCATCCCGAATGGGGAGGATTTAGCTTTGAATATGGCCGAGCCATTTGGAGTAACAGTGAACCTGATATAGCTATGCTCTACAATAAACAGAATAAAGAGGTCTCCAAAAAAAGCTATTAAATTAGTAAAACCTTCCCTATAAGGATTGAGTAAAATAAGAGGTCATTTGTTGGGTAGTTTGAAGGGGCTTTGCCCCTTCAATAAACTCCTCCCCCTCTCCTTTTAAGGAGAGGGGGACACAGGGGGTGAGGTAGATAAAAATACTGGTCGTCGGTGGCGGCGCCCGCGAGCACGCCCTGGCCTGGAAACTGGCCCAGAGCCCGAAGGTTGACGAAATCTTCGTCGCCCCGGGCAATGCCGGCACCGCCCAGATTGCCAAAAACCTTCCCATCGATGCCAGCGACATGCCATCACTGCTCAGGGCAGTCAGTGAAAACGGGGTAGACCTGACCGTCATCGGCCCGGAGGCTCCACTGGCACAAGGCATTGCCAACCACTTCTTGATTATGGGCCGTCATGTCTTCGGCCCGACGAAAGGTGCCGCCATGATTGAGTCCAGCAAGGTGTTCGCCAAGGAACTGATGCAGAAATACAATATCCCCTGCGCCAGAAGTGCCAGCTTCACCTCCTACGACGAAGCCGGAAAATACCTGGAACAACAGGAGATGCCCGTTGTCGTCAAGGCTGACGGTCTGGCGGCCGGCAAGGGGGTAAGCGTAGCCAAAACCATCAAACAGGCCCAGGACGCCCTGGCCGACATTATGAAAGCCAGAATCTTCGGCTCCGCCGGCGACAGGGTACTCATCGAGGAATACCTCATCGGAAGGGAGATGAGCGCCTTTATCTTCGCCGATGCTCACTATTCAACACCGATGGTGTCTGCCTGCGATTATAAGCCGGTTTCTGACGGCGACCAGGGGCCCAACACCGGCGGCATGGGCAGCTATAGCCCGCCCGCCTTTGACAGCCCCGAACTGGCAAAAACGGTATACGAGACCATAATGGAACCGACGGCCAGAGCCCTCTACGATGAAGGCAGGCCGTATAGAGGAGTCCTGTATGGCGGCCTGATGATTACCGATGACGGCCCCAAGGTGATGGAGTTCAATGCCCGCTTCGGTGACCCGGAAACGCAGGTCATACTGCCCCGGCTCAGGACAGACCTTTGTGACATCATGCTCAGTATCGATGATAACTGCCTCAACCAGATGGAGATAGAGTGGGCCGGGGAAGCCTGTGTCGGTGTGGTAATGGCGTCAGCCGGGTATCCCGGCAACTACCGAAAAGGGTTCCCCATTACCGGCCTGGGGGATGTGGATAAAGATATACTTGTCTTCCACGCCGGCACCAGCCTGGACCCGGATGGTAGAGTGGTCACCAGCGGCGGACGGGTGCTTACCGTTGTCGCCACCGGCAGCACTGTTGCCGAAGCCAGAGAGAAGGTCTATGATAACATCACCCGAATCCACTTTGAAGGCGGCCACTACCGCCAGGATATTGCTCTCGTCTGAATTGACAAAGGAGGTTTGGTATGGCAAAGGGAAAAGGAAGGATATGCCCTCTATGTAGGCGCCAGACCCTTCATCAGGAAGACAATGTTAGCATCTGCTCAAACACCGACTGTTGTTTTATCGGGTGGAGAATCACAGATAAAGTCGTATGGGTTGGTGGGGGTAGAGGTATGCGATGCCCCAACTGCCGACGCTCTACACTATATGGAGTATATGAAACGGCAAACCAGAAGTATGTCTACCGATGTACGATTTGCTCATACTCTGGGATAGGATAGAGCACTCGCGGTGATGGGATAATTGCCAAAAGAAGTGCCAAAGAGAGGCGAAGCCTCTCTTATAGACCGATTCCCCCTCTCCTTTGAAGAAGAGGGGATTAGGATGGCAGAAATACTTCCTAAAGATTTGAGGGCAGATTATAAACAGAGGCAAATAAAATGTCAAGAAGAAAGTATTCAAGAAGGAAGTATTATAGAAGGCATCAGTCTGGTTTGGGTAAATTTTCTTCTTTTATCTGGCGTCATAAACTTTTAATTATCTCTTTGTTAGCTATAGTTGGGTTATTTACATTAAGAGGCGCTTCTGCATTTTGGGTTACCATTCTTTTAATAGTTGTTGGTCCAGGAATTTTAATGTTTATCATTTATAATTTAATTGCTAGGAAAATATGGAGAGGCTAATCGGACCAAAAGATTATGTAGGGGTGAGGTAAGTTATGCCACTAGTCGCCGTAGTTATGGGCTCCAAATCAGACGCCGGCGCCATCAAGCCAGCCCTGGAAATGCTGGAGATGCTGGGCATTGATTATGAGGTGAAGGTAATTTCAGCGCACCGCAATCCGGAGAGGGTCAGAGATTACGGGCGGGCTGCCCGCAGCCGTGGCATCGAGGTCATCATCGCTGCCGCCGGCGGTGCCGCCCATCTACCCGGTGTCCTCGCCAGCTGGACCACTCTGCCAGTTATCGGCGTCCCCATAGCCTCAAGCGAATTTAAGGGCGTTGATGCCCTGTATTCAATAATCCAGATGCCAGCCGGGGTCCCGGTGGCCACCGTAGCCGTCGGCAGCGCCGGGGTCAAAAATGCCGCCTTTCTGGCCGCCGAGATTCTCGGCCTCAAGCACGACAGTATCAGGCAGGCCTATGACAATTACCGCCGGGAACTTTCCGGAGATCAGGAGGTAGCCAATGATTGAACGCTACAGCCGACCCCAGATGAAAAGAATCTGGTCAGATGAAAACAAATACGCTAAATGGCTCGATGTAGAGATAGCTGTCTGCGATGCCTGGGCTGAGCTGGGCAAGATTCCCCGGAAGGCAATACCCAAGATAAAGATGGCCCGCTGCAATCTAAAGAGAATGCATGAAATACTAAAGGAAACCCACCATGATATGACCGCCTTTCTCGGTTCGGTCTCGGAGAGTTTGGGTGAGGAGTCCCGCTTTATCCACCTCGGCCTTACCTCCAGCGATATTATGGATACCGCCCTGAGCCTGCAGATGGTCGAAGCGGCCAACCTGCTCAACCAGGATATCAAGGAACTGATAACGGTACTGGCCGACAAAGCGTTGAAACACAAGTACACGGCTATGATTGGCCGTACCCACGGCATTCATGCCGAGCCCACTACCTTTGGCCTGAAGCTGGCCATATGGATTGAGGAAATGAAGCGCAACCGCCACCGGCTGGCCGAGGCGACCAAAACAATCGCCGTTGGCAAGATATCCGGTACCGTTGGCACCTATGCCACCACATCCCCCGATATCGAAGAGAGGACCTGCGCCAAGCTGGGCATTATCCCGGCCACGATATCCAATCAGATCCTGCAGCGTGATCGCCACGCCCAGTTCACCACCACCCTGGGTATCATCGCCGGCTCTCTGGAGAAATTCGCCACCGAAATCAGGGCACTGCAAAAAACGGAAACCCGTGAGGTTGAAGAGCCCTTTGAGCCTGGCCAGACCGGCTCCTCAGCGATGCCGCATAAAAGAAACCCTGAGCTCTGTGAGCGAATCTCCGGACTGGCCCGGCTTATGCGCGGCTATGCCCTGACCTCCATGGAGAACATGGCCCTTTGGCATGAGCGCGACATCAGCCACTCCAGCGCAGAGCGGGTTATCCTTCCCGACGCCTGCATCCTGCTGGACTACTGCTTGACCCTGTTCACCTCGGTTATGGCCGGGCTCCAGGTCTATCCGGGCAGGATGAAGAAAAACCTGGGACTGACCACAGGGCTGGTCTTCTCGCAGCGAGTAATGCTTGCCTTGATAGGCAAGGGCTTGAGTCGCCAGGACGCCTATAAACTGGCACAGCGCAACGCCATGCAAGTCTGGCAAGGTAAGGGGAACTACCTTAAACTGCTCAAGGCTGACGCCGAGGTTACGGAAATCCTGCCGGAATCAGAAATTGAAGCTCTCTTCGACTACAAGTTCTACCTGCGCTATGTAGACGAGATATTCAAACGCCTGGGGCTAACCGAATCCCAGTGGAAGAAGAAAGCTCTATCCGAGCCAGGCCGGTTAGCGCCGGGGGCGATATAGCCAAAAGCAACCTGATATGAGTACCGAGCAACCGGTTCTGCTGACCACCGACCTGCCCCTGACGCTTTTTATCCGGGGGAAAGTACGTGACACTTATCATCTCGGCAACCACCTCCTCATTGTTGCCAGCGACCGGATATCCGCCTTTGACGTCGTTCTACCCTGCGGTATCCCCGACAAGGGCAATATATTAAACCAGCTGTCCGCGTTCTGGTTTGCCAGGACAGCCCACCTTATTGACAACCACCTGCTAGAAGTGGTTGACACCCCAAGCCAGCTTGACGCCTATCTGGACGACGCGGAGCGCTTTCCCTACCCCGATTACCTTAAGGGACGGTCTATGGTGGTCAGGAAAGCCAGGCGCATCCCCATTGAGTGCGTCGTACGCGGCTTCCTCTCCGGCTCAGCCTGGGAGGAATACCAGAAGCACGGCACCGTTTCCGGCATTTCCCTGCCCGCAGGCTTACGGGAAAGCCAGGAGCTACCCGAGCCGATATTTACCCCGACCACCAAGGCAGAGGAAGGCCACGATCTGCCCCTGTCGGCAGCCGAGGTCACAAAATCGGTCGGCGAATCACTGGCCGCAGAGATAGAAGGAAAAAGCCTGACTTTATACAGCTGCGCCCGCCAGTATGCTGAAAGCCGAGGCTTTATCATCGCCGATACCAAGCTGGAATTCGGTCTGGACGGCGACCAGCTGATACTCATTGACGAACTGCTTACCCCGGACTCAAGCCGGTTATGGGATATGGAGCAGTACCAGGTCGGCCAGCCCCAGGACAGCTTTGATAAACAGCCGGTTCGTGACTGGCTTACCAGTTCAGGCTGGAACAAGGAACCACCAGCACCGATACTGCCCCCGGAGGTCATCGAACAGACCTCAAAAAGATACCGCCAGGCCTATGAAAGGCTGACGGGGCAGAGACTTAAATAAAGCAGTCTTAACCCTCCAGCAAGTCTTTGGTGCTGGGCAGCTCCCCCGAAACTCTTTCATCAATCCTGGTGGCTTTATCCAGTGCCCTTGCCAGGGCCTTGAACAAGGCCTCCGTTTTGTGGTGGTCATTGCTGCCGTAGAGCACTCTGGCGTGAAGGTTAATTCTGGCTTCGGCAGCGAAGGCCTCCAGGAAGTGGCGTACCAGGTCGGTGGCAAAGCCGGTCATGTCATTATCGGAGAAGGGCAACTCCAGTACGGTATATCCCCGGCCACTCAGGTCAACGGCAACCATGGCCAGGGCATCATCCATCGGCACGGTAGCATCGGCCATGCGGACAATACCCCTCCTGTCCCCCAGAGCTTCCGTCAGCGCCCTGCCCAGACAGATAGCGACATCCTCGACCAGATGGTGCTGGTCGTCCCCGGTGGCGGATAATTTTATGTCAAATAGACCGTGCTTTGCCAGCTGTGACAGCATATGGTCGAACATCCTTATGCCGGTGAGCACTTCATAGTCACCGGTGCCATCAATATCAAGCTCCAGGTTAATATTGGTTTCTCCGGTCTCCCTCTTGACAACGGACCTCCTGCTAGCCATCAATCTCCCCCCCTATCTCTTTAAGTGCTTCCATGAGTATATCATTCTCTTCCGGCCGACCGATACTTATACGAACACAATCTGTAAGAAACGGCTTGTCGAAGTAGCGAACCAGTATGCCCCTATCTTCCAGCTTTTGCTGAAGCCCCCTGGCCCCTCCCTTCAGTACCGAGCACAGGATAAAATTGGCCTGCGACGGGTATGGCTTCAGCCATCCGATTTCACCAAGCCGTCCGAATAGCCTCTCCCTCTCCATGATGATGGTCTTGACGCTGGCCATGAGATAGTCAATATCCTTAAGTGACTCCTTAACCGCTACCAGGGCGGCGGCATTGACGCAGTACGGCTCTTTTACCCGCAGCAAGCAATCAGCTATCTTCAGCGGAAAGAGGCCATAGCCGACCCTCAAGCCGGCCAGTCCGGCCCACTTGCTGAAGGTCCTGAGCACCATCAGATTAGCGTACTGCCCTACAAGAGGAGATACTGTCTCTCCGGTGAACTCGTAGTAGGCTTCGTCAACCACCACCGGTACACCGGTATCCAGCACCTGGAGGATATCAGCCCGGGGCATTATTGTCCCGGTGGGATTGTTGGGGCTGGCCAGGAATATTACCTTGGTCTTGCCGGTGACGGCCTTCTTGACGGCGCTAACATCCACCCGATATTCCTCATCACGAGGTACCTCCACGGGAACCCCGCCGTTCAGACGGGTAAAAAAATCGAACATGGCGAAGGTGGGCACACAGTTGATCACCTCGTCACCCGGCTCCAGAAATAGCCTCAGAATGAGGTCTATCAACTGGTCGCTGCCGGCACCGGCCACTATGTGCTTCGCCGACACGCCGGTATATTCAGACAGCAGCTTTCTAAGCTCTGTCTGCCACGAGTCAGGGTAGATGTTGAGATCGCTATACTCAGCCAGTGCCCTGTTTACCGCCGGTGAGCAACCATAGGGATTCTCGTTGGCATCCAGCTTGATAATACCCATCTCCGATTCTTCGGCTTTATCCCCAAGGACATCCGGCGACTTGCTGGCAGCATAGCCGGTAAATCCAGCCAGGTCGGTGCGTATAAACCTTTCAATCCCCTGCGACAAAGAAATCCTCCAGCTCAATCCTGATTCAGCCGCTTCTCCACCGCCCTGGCGTGTGCCTCCAGCCCCTCGGCCCGGGCGATGGTTATCGCTGCCGGCCCCAACTCTTTTAAGTTTGCCCTGTTCACCACAACCAGATTTGTATACTTGACGAAATCATTAATATTGAGCGGCGAGCTAAAACGGGCGGTACCACCGGTAGGCAGGGCATGACTGGGCCCGGCAACATAATCGCCGATAGCCACTGTCGGCCTTTCGCCGATAAAGATACAGCCGGCATTTTTTATCTCTTCGATGTAATTATCTGCTCCTTTCACATCCAAAACAAGGTGCTCCGGCGCATAGCTGTTCGATAGCTCTATCGCCTGAGCCATGTCTTCAACGACAACCACCAGACTGCCACTCTCCAGAGATGCCTCAGTAATGGCCCGGCGCCCCAAATCTTCCAGTTGCCTGTCAACTTCTTTCGTTGTTTCATCGGCTAGCTGCTGAGAGGTGGTTACCAGAATGACTGAAGCCAGAGCGTCGTGCTCCGCCTGAGCCAGCATTTCAGCGGCCACATACTCCGGCCCGGCTGTCCCATCAGCGATAATCAATACCTCGCTCGGCCCCTGAAGACCATCGATGTCAACCATACCATAGACAAGCTTTTTGGCCAGCATGACAAAGATATTGCCCGGCCCGCAGACCTTGTCCACCCTGGGGATAGACTCGGTGCCACAGGCAAGGGCGGCTACGGCCTGAGCGCCACCGATGGAAAAAACACGGTCAACCCCGGAGATATCGGCCGCCGCCAGTGTTGCCGCCGGCACCAGCCCGTCCCTTCCCGGCGGCGTCACCATAATGACCTGGCTCACTCCGGCCACTCTTGCCGGAATGGCCGTCATCAAAACCGTCGAGGGGTAGATGGCGGTGCCCCCGGGGGCATAGACGCCCACCTTTTCCAGCGGCCGCAGCAGAGTGCCTTCACCCATATGGCCGACCCCGCTCAGTATGCCATCACGCTGCGCCCTGTGGAAACTGGCTATCCTCTGCGCCGCTAGCTCAAGCGCCGATGCCAGCTCCGGTTCCAGCAGGCGTCGCGCCCGGCTCATCTCTTCCCGGCCAACCTCCAGCGACTCGAGGCGTATGCCGTCTATTTTTTGGGTATAGTCATAGAGGGCGGCGTCTCCTCGGCGGCGCACCTCACCGATAATCTGCCGCACCGCCGTCTCCGGGTCTTCCGTGCCAAACATCTCGCCCAGCCTCTTTGCAAGTGCCGGGGAGACAGAGTAAACACCGGTTTCACCGCGCCGTGTTAGAAGCGGCTTCGCCTTTTCAAAGCCGACAACAACCTTCAACTTACATTGCCTCCGTGGCGTCACTTAGTCTCTCTGTAATATAATCCATCCGCCGGCGCTTAAGCCCACTGGTAGTTTTAGCGGTGCTGCCGATGAGGCAAGCGGTTGATTCAAACAGGGTATCGATAATCTTCAGATTATGCCTGGCGATGGTACCCCCGGTCTCCGTATTTTCAATCAGCAGGTCGGCATCCTCCGGCAGAAAGGCCTCACTCGCCCCCCAGGTGGGGATAATCCGGTAGCGGTTAATACGATGGTTACGGGCATATTGGTCGGCTATATTCACATACTCCGAAGCCACCCGGCACGACTCGCCCTTTTCAGCGAAAAGCTGCCTCAGGCTACCAATGTCGCCAGCCGTTACCTCCTGGTCAACAACGGCGACTATCTTCACCTTACCGTATTTCAAATCCAGCAGTTCCGTTACCGGGCTGGAGGGGAACTGGTATTTGTGCTCTGTAAGCCAGTCCCTGCCGGTAATCGCCAGGTCGAAATTGCCGTTGGCCACCTGGAGGGGCATATCCTGTGGCCTGACCACCTTGACAAGTACCCCTTCCAGACTACTGGTCGGCCGCCGGTTTCCCGTGGCTGACGGGTAGTCGTCAATACGAATTCCTGCTCTATCAAGGATTTTAGCAACATGCACCTGCTGGTGACCATCCGGTAAAGCCAGCCTGACAACATCTCTGTCAATTCTGGTAGAACTTCCGTGTACTGCCATTTTTGGTGTTATAGCGATGGCTGGTGACGCGTTATCTTCGGCAATTGGCGATAATCCGCCGGTAATAGAAGCCAATACCCCGGCCATGTCCTTCGTCCTCAGGCTATTGCGGTTGGCTATCAGGAAGGCGCGGTAGCCGACCACCTCAGCCAGTGGCACCAGCCCATAAGACGCCAACTCATCTTCTCTCTTCACCGATAGAATCACCAGCTCAGCGCTCTCCGGCGGGTAGGCTTCTACCGCACCCCAGAGCGGATATATACTGAAGCGTCTCAGCCTGAGCTTGCGGGCGTAAAACTCAGCCAGGTTGGGGTATTCACTGGCGATGCGGGTCAGTTTATCCCTGGCCGCCAGCTTACCCAGGCTGGTAGCCTGCCCGGGGTAGGCTGCCGCATAGAGCACGCCATCCCCGTAGCCCATATCGGCTACCTTGACCACGTCACTGCTGGGATACCTCACCAGCAACTCTTCGACCCAGTCCAGGCCGCAGATGCCCAGGTCGTAGTTGCCCACCGATACCTGTATGGGAATATCCTTCTCCTGAAATATCTTCAGCGAAAGCTCGGGGAACCGGCTCGATTTAAGCCTGTAGGAACGAGCCTTGCTGTGATAATCATCAAGCCCCCAGTCCAGCCTGTCCAGCAGGGCGGCCGTGGCCGACAATAGACGTCCCTTAGGCAAAGCTATCGCCAGCGGCATTTCCATCACATCCTAGCATTGCCAGCACTCCGGCAGCATCATCTACCGAAGACTTCCGGCCACTTGCAGCGTCGGTAATAACAAATATCGGACTTCCAGCCCGGACCTCGAGCAGCCAGGCATGGTCACCATCTTCTCGGCCGTCAAGGGATAGCTCAACGACAAAGCCGGCTTCCCGTAGCAGCCGGGCGACGTTGAATCCCTCCCCGATTGCCTCCGGGGCAATACTCACCAGTATTCTGTTTGCCGCCATCCTGGACTCTTCCCCGGGGGGAAGAAGCCCCATCAAGCGGTCTAAATACAGGGCAAAGCCGGCCGCCGGTATATCACGGCCACCCATCTGCGGAATAAGAGCGTCATAACGGCCGCCGCCACCGACGACTTCCTTCCCCACCTGGAGATGAAAAATCAGGCCGGTATAATACTCGAAGCCCTTACCAGAAGCCAGGTCAATCCGATAGTCGTACCCCAGTGCCTCCAGGTGTTCAACCACTCCAATGAAGTTTTCCAGCGATGGCTTTAATTGGGACAGGTCTTTGGCGAACAGCGCCTTCATATTCTTCAAAAAGCCAGATGCCCTTCCCTTGAGTTTCAGCAGCAGCTTCAGCGCCTCAGCCAGCTCTGGCTTAAACCTGGCTATGGTTTCAACATCGCCATCCAGAATCCGGTCAAATACCCGGGACCGTTCATCCGGGCTGAGCCCGAGGCTCTCCAGCAATACCCGGATAAGGCCGGCGTGGGACAGCCTTATCTTGACCTCTTTTTGTCCCAGCCTATCCAGTACATCCAGGGCCAGGGTGACCAGCTCGACATCAGACAGGACCGAGTTTACTCCGATAAGTTCAGCGCCACACTGCCATCTCTCCCGCGACTTCCTGCCCGTCTCTTCAAAGATAAAGATATTGGTCACATAGAACAGCCGGGACAGCCCCTCCTTGATGCTCTCAATATAGAAGCGGGCGGCCGGTATGGTGCCGTCGGGCTTCAAGACCACCCGTTCACCGCTCCAGCCATCCCAGTCCAGAAAGGAGTACACCCTGCCCAGCATGCCCGGTGTCAGCGTTCCCGCCGAAGTAAATAGATAGAGATACTCCAGCGAAGGTGTCCTTATTTCCTGATAGCCCCACTTTAGGCAGCAGTCTTTAAAGACATCTTCAACAAAGCGGAACCGTGCCATTTCCGCCGGGGACAGGTCGCGGAACCCCCGGCACCTTTCTACTTTCATAATCAATACCTTTACAAATCAGTCCGTAAATTCTACATTACTTCGCTTTGAGGTTCAACCTGAAATCTTCATTGCAACCAGAACAAGTTCGGGCTATACTCTAAGAGCCTACTAGAGAGCTCTTCATATGATAAAAGCTGTACCTATATTGCTTCTGGGCTTGCTGGCTATTCTCTCCGGCGCCGTAGCCGCCCAGACCAGTGGTCCCACCATTACCGTGCTCAATGTTGACGGAACCATCAACCCGATTGTGGCTGAATACCTGGAGCGCGGCATCGAGCAGGCCGAACAGGAATCCGCCAGCGCCCTGATTATCCAGCTGGACACCCCCGGGGGCCTTGATACCAGCATGCGGGAAATTATCCAGCTAATGGATGGGACGAAAATACCAATAGTAGTCTATGTGCCACCGGGTGCAAGGGCTGCCTCGGCCGGCTTCTTTATCACCATAGCCTCCGATGTCGCCGCCATGGCACCTGATACCGCCATCGGTGCGGCAACGCCGATCTCACTCGGCACCGAGGGTGAAGCCCAGACCTCAGAAGAACTCCAGGCCAAGATTATCAACGATGCCGTCGCCTATGCTCAGGCGATTGCCGAGAGCCACGGGCGCAACGTGGAGTGGGCTGAAGAAGCGGTTCGGGAAGGTGCTTCCATCCCCGCCAGCAAGGCCCTGGAACTGGGCGTCATTGACCTCATTGCCACCGACCTTGATGACCTTATCTCACGACTGGATGGCTGGCAGGTAACCAGTTTTGACGGCACTACCATAACAATCCAGACCCAGGGAGCCGATATTAATGACATCGACATGACCCTTATAGAGAGCTTCCTGTTCGCTATCAGCGACCCCAATATCGCCTATATACTGCTCAGCCTGGCGATACTGGGCATAACCGTTGAAATCTTCAACCCCGGCCTCATCTTCCCCGGCGTGACCGGCGCCGTCGCCGGCCTGCTGTCCTTCTACTCGCTGGGAATGCTACCGGTGAACCTGGCCGGCATTTTGCTGATAGTGCTCGCCTTCGGGCTTTTTGTTGCCGAGGCTTTCACGGCAGCCTTTGGGTTGCTTACCGCCGGCGGCATTACTGCGCTGGTCGTCGGCTCGTTAATTCTTTTTAAAGGAGGGCCTTTGTTTCAAGTGGACCCAGTATTAATTGCCGTTGTTGCCGTTATCTTCGCCGGCTTACTCGCCTTTGTTGTTAATCGCGTCGTCGTTGCCCACCGACGGCAGGCAGCCACCGGTAGAGAAGAAGCATTGGGCAAAACTGCCACCGTCCGCACTGCGCTTGAACCCGAGGGCACCGTGTTCCATGAAGGCGAAATCTGGAAGGCGTTGCTCGATGATGGCCAGGCACAGCCTGGAGAGGAGGTGATAATTACCAGAGTCGATGGCCTAAAACTTTTCGTTACCAGGAAAAAACAAGGAGGTGACTGATGGATAGTTTCATTATAATTGCTATTGTTGCCCTTATCGTTATCATTCTGATATCCATGTCGGTAAAAATCGTTGCCGAATACGAACGGGGGGTAATATTTCGGCTGGGCAGGTTGATCGGTGCCAAGGGACCCGGCCTGTTCGTAATCATCCCCTTCGTTGACCGGATGGCCAAGGTTGACCTGCGTGTAGTAACCATGGACGTACCATCACAGGACGTCATCACCAAGGACAATGTCACCGTCCGGGTGAATGCCGTGGTCTATTTCCGGGTGGTCAACCCTGAGCACTCGGTGGTTAAGGTGCTGGACCACATCCGGGCCACTTCGCAGATATCGCAGACGACGCTGCGTAACGTACTCGGTCAGTCCGAGCTGGATGATCTTCTGGCACAGAGGGAACAACTCAACCAGAAGCTGCAGACGATTATCGACGAGCACACCGACCCCTGGGGAGTAAAGGTCAGCACCGTGGAGATTAAGGATGTGGAACTTCCGGAATCAATGAGGCGATCAATGGCCGCCCAGGCCGAGGCGGAAAGAGCGAGACGGGCCAAGGTAATCCACGCCACCGGCGAATTTCAGGCATCCGAGAAGCTGGCTCAGGCCGCCGAGATCATTTCAAGACAGCCGGCTGCCCTCCAGCTACGCTACCTGCAAACACTGACCGAGATAGCCACCGAAAGGAACAGCACCCTTATCTTCCCGCTGCCGATTGAGATGCTGTCGGCCTTTATGAAAAAGCCCGCTGAATAAGAAGCTGTTAGCATAAATTAAATATCGGCTCTGTTGTCGGACAGGGTGACATCTCCGGCAGCAAGCTCGAGCTTGCTGCCATCCCTGGTGCGCAGTATCAATCTGCCGTCGCTGGCAACGTCTTCGGCAGTGCCCTGATACACCCTTTCGCCCGACCGGGCAATAATTTCCCTGCCCAGTGTCACCAGGCTGCTCCGCCACTCCTGAAAGACAGCCTCACTGGGCAGGGAGAGATAAAGCCGCTCAAATTCAACCAGCAGCTTCCTGACCAGCTCTAGACGGGATACATCCCGGCCAAGCTCGTCGGCCAGGCTGGTAGCCGGCAGAGCAACACCGGTAAACCCGGCAGCGCTGACATTGGCATTCAAGCCGATGCCAACGATAGCATAATCGCCTGTCACCTGCTGGAGACCGCTCTCAATAAGAATGCCGCCAACCTTCCTCCCATCTATCAGGATGTCATTTGGCCACTTAATCTGAGTCTGCAGCCCGGTTACCGACTTGATAGCACGGGCAGCGGCCAGCGAAGCCACCATTATCAGGTAGGGGAAGTCGTCAATTGCCGGGTACAGAATAATGGAGAGGTATATGCCGCCCCTGGGCGACAGCCAGGTGCGCCCCAGTCGTCCCCTGCCCGCTGTCTGCTTGTCAGAGATAACTACAGTGCCCTGCGCCGCTCCCGACAGGACTTCACTTCTAGCCTCATCTATGGTCGATGCAACTGCCGCCAAGTGGATAACCTTGCGGCCAGTAAAACGGGTAGCCAGAGCACGGGTAATTGAGTCCGGTGATAGATCGTCCGCCAGCGTTCCCATGATTCCTAATAGAATATATCACAACCGGGGCACCGTACTCCATGCTTCAATTTCTGCCGAGCTTCTGGTCGATAGCGGTCAGTATGACCACCGGTATCTTCCTGGTTACTTGTTCAGACTTAGCCGATATTTTCATAGCTTTTCCCTGACAATTTCTATCAACTCATCAGGAGTAAATGGCTTGGCTAGAAAAGGCTCACCAAGCGCTTCCAGAAATTCCTGGTTTTCTTCAACCATATAGTCGCCAGTGGTGAAAACTATGCTATCCAAAAGCTTCGGATATCGCTCACCAATGATTTTATAGAGCTCCTTTCCATCCATCACCGGCGTCTTAAGGTCGATTATGATTAAATCATAATCCCTCTCTGCAATTTTATCTACAGCCACCCTGCCATTGGCGGCAATTTCGACATCAAAGCCTTGATTAGTAAGCACCTTGAGGCAGACATCACAGACTGATGGTTCGTCCTCAACCAGCAGAATCCTCTTTGCACTCAATCCATAGTTCGTCATCAGATACAACCTCGATTGGTAATTCAACAATAAAGGTAGCCCCTTTGCCCGGTTCACTTTCGGCATAGATCCGACCGCCATACTCAGCCACAATACCGCGGCATATACCCAAACCTAACCCGGTTCCTCTGCCTGCCGTTTTGGTGCTGAAAAACGGGTCAAACAGACATCCGATATTCTCTTCGGGTATACCCGGGCCATCATCAGCAAAGGTAATGCGTATAATACCATCCGTTTTTTCGCTGGTTATTGTCAGTGTGCCTTTTTTGTTGGCCTCGGTCATGAAGAATTCGGCATTGATGATTATATTAAGGAACACCTGTTGCAACTGGAAACTATCGGCCACAATTTCCGGCAGGTCAGCAAAACGGGTTTCAACCTTTATGTTGTTTACCCTCTGCTCATATGCACGCAGGCCCAGCACGGTCGCTATAGTGCTGTTGATGTTCACCGGCTTTTTTGATTGCTTGTGCTTTCGGGCAAAGGTAAGCAGATTCATCATTACCTTAGCAGCATGCTTGGCCTCATGATGGATTATGGCTATTCTTTCTTTAATATCATCGGATACATTCTCCTCAAGTAATAGCTCAGCAAAGCCGATTATGCCGGTCAGGGGGTTGTTTAGCTCGTGGGCTATGCCAGAGGCCAACTCACCAATTGAAGCCAGCCGGTTAGCAACCCCCAGCCGCTCCAGCATCTCCTGGCGCTCGGTTATGTCCCGAAAGAGCCCCATAATAAGACACCGGCCGCTGACAGTTAGGGTTGAGGCGCTGATGGACACCGGAACAATGGTTCCATCCTTCCTGATGACTTCACCATCGTAGTCAGCAACACGCTCCCTCTTAACGTGCTTGGCAAATATCCTTTTGTATTCCTCGGCTTTGCCCGGTGGATGAAGCTCCGACTGGTGCATGCCGACAATTTCATCGTGGCTCCTACCCAGCAGGACAGTACCCTGATGATTGGTCTCGATAATCTCCCCCGTCTCGGTGTCCGCCAGGAAAATGGCATCACTGAGGTTTTCAAAAAGATGGCGGTATTTCTCCTCTGACCCCCGCAGCGTCTCCTCCGTCAGCTCTATTTCGTTGATTACCATAGCGGTAAGAAAGTAGATTTTCTTGCCATCTCTGGTCTCTTTGCCCACCGGGTAGACCATTGACCTGACCCAGGTACCGGAAGCCGGGTCAAATAAGTCCCTTTCAACAGCAGTATTTCCCTTTACAGCCTCTTCCAGGGGGCAGCCTTGGAAGGGGTCATTCGTACCATGTAACACCTCATGGCAATAGCCACCTATTATCTCATCTTTCTTTAAGCCAAGTTTTTCAATACCCGCTTTATTAATCCGAAGGATACGGTGGTCTTCATCAACCAACAACGCATAGAACTGAAAAGCATCAATGATGTCAGTGATATCTATCCCGGTTTCGACTGATTGGGAAAGGCCGTCCTTTTTCTGGCCAACCTGCCGGTAGGTATCGTTCATCTTCCAGTCTTCATTAATTGTCACAGGAAAGAAATCTGGCCCTGCCCTTCTCTGTTTTTCTATTTTTTGATTCTTACCCATCGCAATTTCCAGCTATGGCTCAATGACAGTTAGCATATTAATAGCACTTTTATTGCTCTTTGTCAATATGTTCCGGAGCTATCTTGTAATCCATCCTCTCATTTACAAAAAACCGCTTTGGCCACACCAAGTGCCAAATGACCATTTATTGTAATTGCAGCCGCGTTTTGCTATACTACTTTTCTCAGCCTCTCCAGATAATGATTAAATCACACGCCTGCAGGGAGGTGGGGCGATGACGGTTTCAAAGAGAATAGTTTTACACTTTCCCAGCCGCATGGTGGACCAGCCGATTGTCTACCGCCTAATCAAGGACTTTGACCTGGAGTTTAATATCCTGAAGGCATCGGTCATTCCGAACGAAGAAGGCCTGATGGTGCTGGAACTGCGCGGGGAACAGGCCGACTATGATAAAGGCATTATTTACCTCGGTAAAACCGGGGTAAGGATTCAGTCACTAAGTCAGGACGTTTTGCGCAACGATGAAAGGTGCACCCACTGTGGCGCCTGCATAACCATCTGCCCCACCAACGCCTTTGAGCTTGACCCTTTCACCAGAAAAGTGGCCTTCTTTGGTGAGCGGTGCATCGCTTGTGAACTGTGCATCAAGGCGTGCCCGCCAAGGGCAATGGAACTACACTTCTAATTCCATGTATCAGCAAAGAAGCTATCGCCACTGGGTCCAGGGCCAGGACCTGGTCTGCTTTGACATCGTGGTTAAGGAGACCGACCTATACATCCGGTCTTCGTCCAATGTGAAAAGCCAGGCGACCAAGGCGGTACTCAAATATCGTCGCCAGCTGGAGAGGTACATCAAGCAACAACCCTCCTTCGCCACCTCTCTGGTGCCAGTTGCTGTAACCGATGACGCCCCCCCTATTATCAAAGAGATGGCTGACGCCGCCAGGAGAGTTGGTGTCGGTCCCATGGCTTCTGTGGCCGGGGCCATGGCTCAGTTCGTCGGGGAAGAGCTACTGGCTTACGCACCGGAGGTAATCATAGAAAACGGCGGCGACATCTTCATCAAAAGCCTGAAAAACAGAACGGTGGGTATCTTCGCCGGCAAGTCACCGCTGAGTGGGCATATCGGACTGGAAATCAGGGGCAAAGAGACACCCCTCGGTGTCTGCACATCATCGGGGGCAGTAGGCCATTCTCTTAGCTTCGGCCACGCCGATGCTGTGGTGGTCGTCTCCAAGTCGGCCACCCTGGCTGATGCGGCAGCCACAGCCATCGGCAACATAATAAACCACCACGATGACATCGCTAAAGGTACTGATTTTGCCCAAAACATTAAGGGGCTGCTGGGAGTGGTCATCATCAAAGACGATAAAATGGGAATCTGGGGCAAGGTCAACATATGCCGGTTGCCCGCTTAGACCACAGCTACTCCACCGTACACCTGCTATATTGGTCTACTTCTTCGCTACCGGATGACCGCCTCTTTCGCCCTTAACAGTACTTCCAGCTCTAAAGCAAAGGCCGCCTTGACAGAGAAAACGCATTATTCCTATAATTGCCTGACCGCTACAGGACACAGGTCTGCCATGACGGAATGTATTGTTGTCAGCAGCGACCACGCCGGCTTTGAACTCAAGGAATCCATCAAGGACTTCCTTGAGAAGTTGGGCTGGCAGGTGGACGACGTCGGCACCTACAGCACTGAGCCGGTAGACTACCCGCTTTACACCTATAAGGCAGCGGTAAAGGTTGCCAACGGTGAATGTCCCCGGGGCATTATATGCTGTGGCACCGGTCAGGGAGATGCCATGGTGGCCAACAAGGTGCCCAACATCCGGGCCGCACTGTGCTGGAACACACTCACCGCCAAGCTCAGTCGCTCTCACAATGACGCCAACATACTGGTCCTGGCAGGCTGGATAACGGGCAAGCGACTGGCAAAGGAAATGGTGCGTGTCTGGCTGGAGACTCCGTTTGATGGTGGCCGTCACCAGCGACGGCTTGGCCAGATGAAGGCAATTGAGGCCGAGTCCGCCCTTCGCCGCCGCAAGCTGTATGACATTAGCCTGACCATCCAACCCGATATGATAACCTACCCCGGTGACGCCCCGGTCAGAATAGATACCGTCAAGTCCATCGCCCGTGGCGACTCAAGCAACCTGTCGCTTCTTCATATGGGCACCCATTCCGGTACTCACATTGATGCCCCCGGCCACTTTTTACCGGACGCTCCGGGCATAGACACCGCCCGTCCGGAGATACTCATGGGGCCTGCCCGGCTCTTCCAGCTTCCCGATGTTCGCCACATAGACCGCAAGTCCCTTGAGGAGCTTGACCTTTCCGGTACCAGCCGGCTGCTGCTGGGCACCGGTAATGCAACCCTGCTCAGAAAAAGGGAGTTTGACCCCGGCTTTGTCCATCTAACAAAAGATGCCGCCAGCTATATCGTGGCTCAGGGCATCAAGCTGGTGGGCATTGACTACCTGTCCATAGAAGGATCCAAAAATGAAGGCCACCCGGTGCACCACACCCTGCTCAGCGCCGGTGTACTCATTATTGAGGGGCTGGACCTGACCGACGTGCCACCGGGCGACTATGAACTCATTGGCCTGCCGCTCCGGCTCAAGGACGGAGATGCCGCTCCGGCACGGGTGTTCCTGCGAGAGGTATAGTAGCCAAGATGAGCCAGGTAGTGCCCGCTATCCTCACCGATAATCCCCGGACCCTGGAAGGCATGGTGCGCCAGGCAGAGACTTTTGCCAGTTATGTTCAATTCGACATCATGGACGGTGTTTTTGTACCGTCACATAGCATAAGCTGGCAACACCTGGCACGGATACCGATGAAGCTAAACTGGGAAGCTCACTTGATGGTGCAAAGCCCGGAGCTATACCTGGAGGGTTTTAAGGAGGCGGGAGCCAAAAAAGTGGTCTTCCACTATGAGGCGGCTCTTTCACCTCAGGAGGTAATCACACAATCACGAAAGCTCAACCTCGGTGTTGGCCTGGCTATCAACCCGGAAACGCCCATCTCGGCAATACTGCCGCTTATCGATAAAGTCGACAGCCTTCTCTTTCTCTCCGTCCATCCCGGCTTCTACGGCAGCAGGTTCATGCCGGAGGTTCTGGATAAAATAAAGGGGCTCCGCCGCCTGTATCCTGGCCTGGAAATCGGCATCGACGGCGGCATCAAGGAAGACAATGTCGCCACCGTGGCCCGGTCAGGAGTCGACTGTATCTACATCGGCAGCGCCATCTTCCTTCAGGATAATCCTGCCGACAGCTACCGTCGTCTGAATAAGCTGGCCCAAGAGACATCGGGGTGAGTCCGGTATAGCCTACGACGTCAAGCTGAATTTCGGCCCCTTCGTTGCAAGAGTTTCCTGGCTTCATCTGCCATACGGGCGGCAGTAAGGCCCAATTTCTGGTAAATTGTCTTATAGGGCGCCGAGGCCCCGAAGCGGTCCAGGCCTATGGCGATGCCATCGATACCCACGTATCTCTCCCAGCCCAGGGTAGCTGCCGCCTCCACCGAGACACGGGCCCTCACCCGCCTTGGCAAAATGCTCTCCCGATATTCCACCGGCTGGATATCAAACAACTCCCATGATGGCAGTGACACCACCCTGGCGGCAATTCCACCATCCCCGAGGAGCTGTCCCGCTTCCAGGGCAATGTGCACCTCGGAGCCGGTAGCCATGAGGATAACGTCCGGCGTGGGTGATGACTGCCATATAGTATAGCCGCCACGCTTCACTCCACCATCCGGGGCCAGCCCTGACCGATCCATCATCGGCAGCTTCTGGCGGGTAAGAATCAGGGCAGTCGGGCCGTGGCGACGCTCCAGCGCTATCCTCCACGCCTCGGCGGTCTCGATAGCATCTGCCGGCCGAATGACAACCAGGTTAGGCACCGCCCTGAGTCCGGAAATCTGCTCTATCGGCTGGTGCGTCGGCCCATCCTCACCCAGCCCCACCGAGTCGTGGGTAAAAATATAGATCACTCTCTGCTCCATAAGAGCCGCCAGACGAACCGGTGGCCTCATATAATCATAGAAAATGAGAAAGGTTGCCGTATAGGGAATGACCCCCCGGTGTATAGCCATACCATTGGCAATACCGCCCATGGCATGCTCCCTGACGCCGAAGTGCAGATTGTGGCCACGGTAATTCTCCGGCCCAAAGTGCCCCTTTTCCCTGATGATTGTCTTGGTGGACGGGGCCAGGTCGGCGGCGCCACCTACCAGTGCATGGAGCCTGGGAGAAACAGCGTTTATCACCCGCCCCGAGGCTTCCCTGGTCGCCATCGGCCCGTCCCCCGCCCGGAAAAGTCCGGCAAGCTCACTATCCCAGCCTTCCGGCAAATCACCGCTCAAGTCCAGCTCCATCTGCCTGGCCTCTACTGGATAAGCCTGACAATATGCCTCCAGTGTATCTTGCCATTCTTTCTGTTGCTGTTGCCCCCGCTCCACTGCCTTGCGGAAGTGGCGCAGGGCTTCGGGCGGTATGGTAAAAGGCTCCTTATATAACCAGCCCAGATTTTCCTTGGCAAGTAGCACCTCTTCTTCACCGAGAGGTTCGCCGTGGGCGGCACCGGTGCCCGCTTTATTGGGGCTGCCATAACCGATTATGGTCCTGCAGACTATCAGGCTGGGGCGGCTCTTTTCCTGCTGGGCTATACGAATCGCTGAGTCTACCGAGGTGATGTCCAGCCCATCAACGGGACCGATAACATGCCAGCCATAGGCTTTAAACCTGTCGGCCACATTTTCAGTGAAAGTGATATCGGTATCTCCCTCAATGGAGATATTGTTATCGTCATACAGGTATATCAGTTTACCCAGCTCCAGCTTCCCGGCCAGCGATGCCGCCTCGGAGGAGATGCCCTCCATCAGGTCGCCGTCGGAGCAAATGGCATAGGTATAATGGTCAACAACCTTATGCCCGGAGCGGTTGTAGTGTTCCGCCAGCCATCTCTCGACAATGGCCATACCGACGCCATTGGCAAACCCCTGCCCCAGGGGTCCGGTGGTCACCTCAACCCCGGGGGCAAGTCCGTATTCCGGATGACCCGGTGTCTTGCTGCCCCACTGGCGGAACTGCTTGATTTCCTCAAGCGACAGGTCGTAGCCGGTCAGATGGAGGAGGGCATACAGCATGGCCGAGCCATGCCCGGCAGAGAGGACAAACCGGTCCCTGTCTGGCCAGCTCGGGTCTCCTGGATTGTGCTTGAGAAAGCGGTCCCACAGCACATAGGCCATCACCGCCGCCCCCATGGGCATTCCGGGGTGGCCGGAGTTGGCTTTCTGCACTGCGTCCACTGCCAGAAAGCGCAGGGTATTTATACAAAGCTCATCAAGTGCCATACTGCAATGCCTCCAATTTATATGCTTGCCAAGTACTGCACAATTCTATCTTACGAGCAGCCGCTTTTTCAATTACTGGCAACTGCATCATATCACAATCACGCCCCCTCTTGATGATTCGGTAGAGATGGCATAGAATATGAAACTAGCGTGACTCTCTTCTCCAGGAGGAAGTGATGAATCTGGACTATCTGAGAACTTACCTGGAATTAATCAGGCTGGGCAGTTTTTCGGCGGTAGCCAGGGAGCTGTCAGTCAGCCAGCCAGCAGTATCCTTCCAGATTCAAAAGCTGGAGCAAGACCTCGGCATTCGCCTGATCGATCGCGGTCGGAGGAAGATAACCATGACCGACGCCGGTAAGCGTTTGCTTACATTTGCCAGAGCCGTAGAAGCAGAAAGAGCCCATCTTCTAACTGACCTCGACCGTTTGCGCCAGGAGATAACTGGAGAGCTTAATATTGCCGCCAGCACCATCCCCAGCGGCTACCTGCTGCCCCCGATTCTGGGCGAATTTTTGACGCTGCACCCGGCAGTAACACTTCAGGTAGTAACCCGTGACTCCCTTAGTGTCATCTCCGGGCTACATGATGGCACCTTTGATGTCGGCTTCTGTGGCATCGCCCCACCGCGGGAGAAGGGCCTGGAATCATTCTACATAGCTAAGGATGAAATCGTCCTTATTGTGTTCCCGGACCATCCCTTTGCCGGGCGGCAGGAGATATCCTTTGCCGAGCTGGAAGGAGAGCCAATGATACACCGAGAGGCAACCTCGGGTACACGAAAGAGTCTGGAAGGATTGCTGGCCAAAGCCGGCCTGGGCCACAGCCGTTTGGCGGCTCACCTGCTCCTCAGCACTACTCAGGCTATAGTCGCTGCCGTGGAGGCCAGGGCTGGAATCGCCTTTGTCTCTAACTTGTCCATAGAGAAAAGCCTGAAACTGGGACTGGTACGGCAGGTCAAAGTTAAGGAACTTGAACTAAAACGAGATTTCTACTGCCTTTATTTCAGGGAAAGAATGGTATCCAGGTTGCAGCAGGAATTTATAGCCTTCGTTCAGAGGAAAGCAACCAACGGGAACCTCTCACCGACCAGCAACAACTAGAGTGGTATCACCATGCTGCCTGTTATCTTCCAGCACCAGCCAAAATAAAGACACCCTGGCCATCTTGACAATCCTGCCTAAAGATGCTAAATTATTTTTAGCAGTCTCGACCATAGATTGCTAATGAGTTGGTAAGATGCTACAGACCAGAGCAGAAACAGTCCTCAAATCCATAACCAGGCAGTACATTGCCCGGGCCGTTCCGGTGTCTTCGGCACGGGTTGCCCAGGATTGCAACCTGGTGGTAAGTCCGGCTACTATCCGCAATGACATGATGCTCCTGGATACTGAAGGCTACATCATTCGTCCCCACCACAGCGCCGGCAGCATCCCATCGGATAAGGGCTATCGGCATTATGTCAGCACACTAGAAGATATTGAACTGCCTCTCACAGAAAAACGCATGATCAGTCACCTGTTTCACCAGGTAGAGTATGACCTTGAACGATGGCTGAGCCTGGCAGTAACACTCATAGCGCAGCAATCCCGGAATGTAGCCGTTGCAACCAAGCCCAAGCCACCGGCGTGTCAGTTCAAGCACCTGGAGCTAGTCTCATTACATGACCGGCTGGCGCTTGCCGTCCTCGTTCTGCGCGGGGCAAAGCTGCGGCAAAAACTGGTAAACCTGAACCAGCCTATGAACCAGGTGCAACTGGCCGCCGCCGCCGGCAAGCTGAATGAGGCCTATTCCGGTTTATCCCGTTTCGAGATTCACGACGCTGATATAAAGCTGCCTGACGCAGAGACCCAGATAACCAAAGACCTGCTGACGCTGATGCAGGCGGAAGATGAGCAGGCTTACGAAGAGCCCTTTCTGGATGGTTTTCACTTCCTGCTTGATCAGCCGGAGTTCAACACCGGCCACAACATAAGCAACCTTATGAAACTAATTGACCAGAGAAAACTGGTTGAAGCCATGCTGCCCGACGAACCATACAGCCACGAGGTCCGGGTAACCATCGGTAAGGAGAATAAAGCCGAATCCATCCAGGACTACAGCGTGGTTGTCAGCTACTATGGCCTTCCCGGCGAGGCCATCGGAACCGTCGGTATCGTCGGCCCAACGCGTATGAATTATGCTCAGGCCATATCCACCATTGACTACGTAGCACAAATGATGGACACGCTCGTGGCCGAGCTATATGGCATTGAACCCCCAGGCGCCTTGGGGATAGGCTATCAATAATTATGGAAGACTATTTTGCCGAAAAGGAATCGACTGAAATAGACGATACAGAAGCCTTAGAGGCCGCTCTGGCTGAAGAGAAGGCCAAAGCTGAGAGCTGCCTGGAGAACTGGAAGCGGGCCCAGGCAGACTTCATCAACTACAAGCGACGCCAGGAGCAGGACAGGGAAGAGGCAAGCAAATCTGCCAACGCAATGCTGATACTAGGTCTCCTTCCGGTGCTTGATGACCTGAAACGAGCCATGGAATCGGTACCGCCTCGCCTGGCCAAAACACCGTGGGTGGACGGCATCAGGCTCATTGAGCGCAAGTTCCTGGCCATCCTGGAGGCAGAGGGATTGAGCCGGATTAAGGCTCAGGGGGAACCCTTCGATCCCAATTTGCACGAAGCCACCATGCACACCGAGGGGGAGGAGGGAATGGTGATTAAGGAGTTGCAAACCGGATACAGGCTGCACGATAGAGTACTGCGTCCGGTCATGGTTGCCGTTGGCAACGGTCACAAGACAGAAAAAACAGACGATTAATTCTCTTACCAAATGGATTCCACTCAAGGAGGAAGCATAGACTATGGCAAAAGCAATCGGCATTGATCTGGGAACTACCTTTTCTGTAATAGCAGTGATGGAAGCCGGTGAGCCGACAGTGATTACCAATGCTGAAGGCAACCGCATTACGCCGTCGGTGGTTGCCGTCAGCAAAAGCGGCGAGCGCCTGGCAGGCCAGGTGGCCAAACGACAGGCAATCACCAACCCAAGCAACACCGTCTTCAGTATCAAGCGACTGATGGGTAAAAGGTATGATGAACCTTCAATCGAGTATGATCGGAAATTGCTGCCTTTCAAAATAACCAAGGCAGCCAATGGGGACGCCAAGGTAGTCATGGGAGACAAAGAATACAGCCCACCGGAAATATCGGCCATGATTCTGCAGAAACTCAAGACCGATGCCGAGGCCTACCTCGGCGAAAAGGTTACCGAAGCGGTGATAACGGTGCCCGCCTATTTCAACGACAGTCAGCGGCAGGCAACCAAAGACGCCGGCCAGATAGCCGGACTTGATGTGCTGCGTATAATCAACGAACCAACAGCGGCCGCTCTAGCCTACGGGCTGGACAAGAAGCGTGATGAGACCATCGCCGTCTACGACCTCGGCGGCGGCACCTTCGACATATCCATTCTGGAGCTGGGAGATGGCACCTTTCACGTTAAGTCAACCAACGGCGACACCCATCTGGGCGGTGATGATTTTGACCAGAGAGTGATGGACTGGCTGATTGATGAGTTCAAGAAAGACCAGGGCATAGATTTAAGACAGGACAAGATGGCACTGCAGCGCTTGAAGGAGGCAGCGGAAAAGGCCAAGAGCGAGCTATCCTCGACACAGCAGACCGATGTAAATCTGCCCTTCGTCACCGCTGACGCCAGCGGCCCCAAGCACCTCAACATCACCCTTACCCGCTCCAAGCTGGAGCAGCTGGTAATGGACCTGGTGGAAAAAACGCTCGGGCCGGTCAAGCAGGCGGTAACCGATTCCGGTAAGACCACAGGCCAGATTGACGAGATAATCCTGGTCGGCGGTCAGACGAGGATGCCCCTAGTGCTGGAGAAGGTCAAGCAGTTCTTCGGCAAAGAGCCGCACAAGGGGGTTAACCCCGACGAAGTGGTGGCTATCGGTGCGGCTATACAGGCCGGTGTCCTCAAGGGGGAAGTCAAGGAAATCCTTCTCCTGGATGTCACCCCACTGACGCTGGGCATTGAGACACTGGGTACCGTGTCAACACCTCTCATCACACGCAACACCACCATCCCCACTTCCAAGAGCCAGGTCTTCAGCACCGCCGCCGATAACCAGTCCGGCGTTGAGATTCACGTCCTCCAGGGGGAGCGGCCGATGGCGGCCGATAACAGATCGCTGGGCAAGTTCATGCTTGACGGTATCCTGCCGGCACCCAGAGGCGTGCCCCAGGTTGAGGTCACCTTTGATATTGACGCCAACGGTATCCTCAGCGTCAAGGCCCATGACAAGGGAACCGGCAAGGAACAGAAAATAACCATTACTGCTTCCAGCGGTCTCTCCAAGGAAGAGGTAGATAAGATGCAGCGTGATGCAGAGTCACACGCAGATGAGGACACCAAGCGCAGGGAAGAGGTTGAAATGCGCAACACCGCCGACACTATGGCCTACACCGCAGAGAAAACACTCCGAGAACAGAAGGATAAGATAACAGATGAGCTGCAGAAGGAACTGGAAGCCAAGATAGCTGCCGTACGGCAGGCGCTGCCGGGCAGCGATGTGGAAGCCACCCGCCAGGCAACGCAGGGACTATCCGAAACCTTGCAGAAGGTGGGTGCCGCCGTCTATCAGCAGCAAGCGCCGCCACCTGGTGAGGAAATACCTCCTGAGGGCGCTGCCGAGGGAGGCGAGACGCCTCCAGGCAAAGAGGAAGAAGGCACCGTGGAGGGTGAGTTCCGCGAGGTATAGCCATCTGGAGCGGGATGAAAGGATAAGGCAAAAAGCACAATATGGCCATTAAGCGAGACTACTACGAAGTCCTCGGTGTTGCCAGGGACGCCGCCACCGGGGAAATAAAGAGGGCTTTCCGCAAGCTGGCCTTCCAGCACCATCCCGACCACAACCACGATGATGGAGCCGCGGATAGGTTCAAGGAAATAAACGAGGCCTACGAGGTTCTGTCTGACACGGAAAAGCGCAGCGTCTACGACCGCTTTGGCCATGCCGGTACCGAAGGACTGTTTGGGCAGGGGTTTGAAGGCTTCGGCTTCGGCGGCGTCGGCAGCATCTTTGAGGACTTCTATGATTTCTTCAGCGATGTGGCAACCACAAGTAGGCAAAGGCCAAGACGTGGTGCCGACCTGCACTACGATTTAACCATCACCTTTGAAGAGGCCGCCCTGGGCTGTCAAAAAGAGGTAGAGATAACCCGCATTGAGAGGTGCTCCATCTGCCGTGGCAGCGGGGCCAAACCGGGTAGCCAGCCCAGCGTGTGCTCCAGCTGCGACGGTAGCGGACGAGTGCGCCGGGTACAACAGAGCATCTTTGGTCGCTTTGCCAACATTGTTGTCTGCCCCCAGTGTCATGGTGAGGGCAGCATTATCAAAGACCCCTGTTCCCGGTGCCGCAGTTCAGGAACAGAGAAGATAACTCAAATCATATCGCTTGATATCCCCGCCGGCGTCGATGACGGCAACGAAATACGTCTCAGCGGGAAGGGCAATATCGGCGAAAGAGGTGGGCCGGCAGGCAATCTATACGTCACCCTCAAGGTGCTGACGCATCAGTTTTTCCAGCGTGATGGAGTAAATATCCTCTACGAACTCCCGCTTAACTTTGCCCAGGCGGCCCTTGGCACCGAGGTAAGAGCACCCACCCTTTACGGCGAGGTCAAGCTAAAAATCCCGGCCGGCAGCCAAACAGGCACTATCTTCCGGCTAAAGGATAAGGGAATCGCCCATTTGCACAGGAACCGGCACGGCGACCAGCTGGTCAGGCTGCGTGTAGTTACCCCGGAAAAACTGACCAAGGAACAGCGCCATATATTTCAGGAACTGGCAAACAGCTTAAGCCCGAAGAAGAAGAAATAGCCATACAAGCCGGGTTCAACGTCTGCGGCGCCTGAAGAAAGAGAAGAGCTTCCACCTGCGACCGGCCAGTTCGTGCCGGCCCTTTGCCCCCAGCAGTTCAGCTATCACCTTGCGGGCATCGGCACCTTCATAGATTACCTGATAAATCTTCTCCGTGATCGGCATCTCCAGTTTAAGCCCGCGGGCTATGTCCCAGACAGCAGCCGTGGTGCCCACCCCCTCAGCTATACCAACCATTGAAGCCATAATCTCTTCTAGCGGGCGTCCCTTGGCTAGCTCACCACCGACGTAATGGTTGCGGCTCAATGGGCTGGCGCAGGTAGCAATCAGGTCACCCAGGCCGGCCAGGCCGGAGAGGGTAAGCGGGCTACCGCCAAGGGCAACCCCCAGAGCCGCCATTTCGGTGAGCCCCCTGGTGATGAAGGCAGCCTTGGCATTATCCCCGTAACCAAGGCCGTCAACCATGCCCGCCCCGAGAGCGATAACATTCTTCAGGGAACCACCCAGTTCTACCCCAATGACGTCGTGGTTGGTATAGACCGAGAAGTTAGGTGCCGCCAGCAGGTCCTGGGCTCTTTTCAACACAGCACTGTCAGCAGCAGCCACCACCGCCGATGCCGGCAAACCATCAATAATCTCCCCGGCCAGGTTAGGCCCGGAAAGGATACAGATGTTGCCCTTAAGACTCGGTGCTATCTCTTCGGCGATAACCTCGGACATTCGCTTGTTGCTACCCACCTCAAGCCCCTTGGCAACGCTTATTACCAGCATCGATTCCTTTAAATGGTCACTGACCAGCCTGACATTTTGCCGCATCGACTGTGCCGGCACTGCCAGCACTACAGCACTAGCCCGAGACAACGCCTTTTTCAGAGAGCTGGTAATTGTAAGCGACTGGGGAAAAACAGCACCGGGAAGTAACTGATGGTTCGGTCCTTTGCTCTTTAACCGCTCCGCTTCCTCTTCCGTCCGTGCCCAGAGACTGACCATAGTACCCTTTTGTGCCAGAACAACACCCAGGGTAATCCCCCAAGCGGTGGTACCAATTACAGCAACCTTGGGCATTTCCTAAGCCTGTATCTTCCCGGGTTGAAGCAGGAGTAGCCTGTTCAAGCTGGAGAGCCAGGGCCGGCACTATCGGCCTTTTGATTCAGCCTTCGTTCTTTGCCAGCCAGCAGCCTTCTTATGTTATCCCGGTGCACATAGATTATAAGCAGAGTGCCAGCCAGGACATAGCCCAGATACTCAACGGGAAAACCATAGACGAAGGTCAGTGGTATCAGTATGGCATAGGCTGCCACCAACCCGATGAAAGAACCGATCGAGGCGAAGCCGCTAAGACCGGCACCGATTATCATAGCTTCACCGCCGAACAGGCCGGCCACCGGGCATATTGCAATCAAACCGCCGAGAAAAGTGGCCACACCCCGGCCCCCTCTGAACTTAAGGAATACCGGCCAGATGTGTCCGGTGATAGCAGCCAGCGCTGCAATGACCTGGGCAAAGAGCAGGCCAAAGCCGGAATTACCCACCATCAGGGGATTCCAGTAATCCTGGCCGATAATAAGCCCGGCAATCACCACTGCCAGTACACCCTTGGACATATCCAGCACGGCAACCAGAACGAAGGCTTTCTTGCCAATCGTCCGGAGGACATTGGTGCCACCTGTCCGGCCACTGCCATAGTTCCTGATATCTATGTTGGCTTTGTACTTGCTGACTATCAGCCCAAACGGAATAGAACCCAGCAGATAGCCAACAAAAGCAATCAAAAAGAACTTGGCAATCAGCATGCTTCGCCCCTACTTTTAAATATCAGACGCAGCGGTGTGCCGGTAAAGCCAAAGGCCTGGCGCAATTTGTTCTCAAGGTGACGCCGGTAGGAAAAATGCACCAGCTTGGCATCGTTAACAAAGAAGACGAAGGTCGGCGGATTTACCTCCGCCTGGGTGGCATAGAGCAACTTTAAGGGTTTGCCACCCCTCCGCGGTGGGCTATGGGCAGCCGCCACCCGCTGCACCAGGTTGTTAACCTCAGCAGTGGACAGCCGCTTAAACCTCTCCCGATACACCTGGCGGGCAACGGCAATCACCTGACCTACACCCTGCCCCAGCTTTGCTGAGATAAAAAGCAACGGCGCATAGGAAACAAACTTAAGCCGCTCCTGGATATACTTCTTGACCTCGGCTTCAGTTGCCCCCATAACCAGGTCCCATTTATTGACCAGCAGCACAACTCCCTTGGTCGCCTGTTGGATGTAACCAACAATGTGAGCGTCCTGAGCTGTCATCAGCTCGGTGGCATCCAGCATCAGCAGGACAACATCCGCCCGGTCAACAGCTCTAAGGGCACGAAGCACGCTGTACCGCTCCACTCCTCTTCCTATTCGCCCCCGACGCCGTATACCTGCTGTATCAATAAGTAACACAGTTTCACCTTCAAAGTCAAGCAGGGTATCGGTGGCATCACGGGTAGTCCCCGGAGAATCGCTAACAATCGCCCGCTCCTCCCCCAGGAGCGTGTTGAGCAGCATGGACTTACCTGTATTAGGCCGGCCGACGATAGCCAGCTTCATCATTTCTGGCTCGGCGACAGCCGGCGGTGCCGCTGGAAGCAGTGAGACTATCCGGTCCAGCAACTCAGGGACAGCCCGCCCGTGATAAGCGCTCACCGCCAGCGGCTCCCCTAATCCCAGGCCATAAAATTCAGCCGTCCCCAGCTCTAAACGCTCATTATCTGCCTTATTGGCCACCAGCAAAACCGGTTTCCCGGAGGGACGAAGCAGGTCAGCTATTTCCCGGTCAGAGACGGTAACACCATCCCTGATATCAACCAGAAAAAGAATGACATCAGCCTCATTCACAGCCATCTTCACCTGCTCGTTAACCGCGGGGGCCAGCTCCTCAGCCGATGCCACTTCCAGACCGCCGGTATCAACTACGGTAAAGCCTTTCCCCTGCCAGGATACATTGGCAAAGATGCGGTCACGGGTGGTCCCGGGAAAGTCCTCAACAATAGCTATTCTCTTGCCGGCTATCCGGTTGAGCAGAGTGGACTTGCCCACATTTTGCCGTCCGATAATAGCCACCATCGGCCTGGTCCGTGCCGTTTCCATGTCACGCTTCTCCTGGTTACTAGCCGTCGCAAGGAAAGCCTTCAAATATCCTGTCCCCTTAATCCCTGACTATACCCTGCAAGCTACTTCTTTTCCTCAGCGATAGGTATGCCGGCCACTTCGTGTGCCATCTTGACGCTGGGCGGCTCTACCTCGGTTCTGGCGACTTTCTTAATCTCACTGATGGCGTCGCGGAACTGCTCGACAAAGGTGTTATATTCAATGGCAAACTTGTGGTACTGCTCCAGGGTCTCTTGGGGCATGGCCACCTTCTCTGCAATCTCGGAAAACTGCTCGATGTATTCATGGTACAGGCTGGTCATCAGCCATAGCTCGTTTAGATAGGTACGCAGGTAGATGGCGAAGCGCCCGGTCCTGGTATCGGCCTCCGTGCGGCTGGTGAAGGCATCCGACCAGGTATTGAAAATGCGCTGCGACATGTCGCAGGCACGAGCCCAATCCCACAACCTGGAGTCATCCGCCTTAAAAAGGCTGTTTATTATGGCAAAGATGGAAAGCGAAGAATCACCCATGAAGCGGCGGCTGAAATAACCGGCCAATTGCCGCAGCCGATGAGCCGATTGCTCCAGTTCTTTCTCCCGGGCACTAACCGCCGCCGCCACCAGACCAATTAGCAGGACAACACCCAGAACTGTGCCCAGAAGGGCAATCGGCCATTCATAAAAATAGCCGACAACAGCCAGCACCGCTATCACAATCGCTGCCCATCCGCGGACGACCATCATTTTCAGCATATTCATATCACCTCTCCTAAAAGTGACTGCTCAGTGGAAACTCAAGCCCACCCAGCATTCTATCCAGCAGCGCCTTGGCCAGGTGTAACCTGTTCTCGGCCTGGTCAAAGACCACCGATGCCGGGCCATCCAGGACATCATCGGTAACCTCATCACCGCGATGGGCAGGCAAAGGGTGCATCAATATGGCATCATCCTTGGCCAAATCCAGCAGCTGGCCATTCACCTGGTAGCCGGCAAACGCCCGGCGTCTCTTTTCGGCCTCATCCTCCTGCCCCATGCTCGTCCAGACATCGGTGTAGACGATATCAGCGCCAGCTACTGCCTGCTCCAGTTCCTGGGTGCACAATATATCGCTACCGCTTTCCCCGGCATAGTCCCGGGCAAGATCCAGAATCTCATCGCTAACCTGATAGCCAGCAGGTGAGGCAATCCTGAAGTTCATGCCAACAAGTGACGCCGCCAGCAACAGGCTGTTGGCTACGTTATTGCCATCACCGATAAAGGCCAGGTTCAGACCATTCAAGTCCCCCTTCTTCTCATAAATGGTAAAAAGGTCAGCCAGTGCCTGGCAGGGATGCTCCCGGTCGGACAGGGCGTTTATCACCGGCACACTGGCGTATTCGGCCAGCAACTCCAGGGTTTGATGGGAATTGGTACGTGCGGCGATAACATCGACATAGCGGCTAATTACTCTGGCGACATCGGCGACTGGTTCACGTCTGCCCAGTCCGACCTCATCCGGAGATAGATAAATAACCTGACCACCCAGCTGGCGCATGGCCATCTCGAAGCTGACCCGGGTCCTGAGAGACGGCTTCTCAAACAGGAGCGCCAGCGACCGACCACTAAGAGAGGACAGCCAGCCCCCGGTCTTTATACTCAGAGTATCCGATAGTAACAGGTCAACCTCTTCGCTGCTCAAATCGGAAACCGAAAGCAGGTCTTTCCCTTTCACTGGTCACCACCAAAAAAGTGTTGCTAGAGTATAGCACGTATCAGTAGCTAATTGGTATAGAAGATTTAGGTGCCCACAGCCCCTTTGATGATATAACAGTTTGTGAGGTTTTGCCGCGCATAATACCGCTTGTCAGCGCGGACAATATGTGTTCTAATGCAACCAAAACCGGACATGACAAAGATAAACCCGGGATACATAGTGCCCCTGGCCCTGCTGATGATACTGGCCACAGGGCTTGCCGTAGCTGGCGAGTACCTCGGCAGCCCGGCGGCCGCAGAGCAATCAACTACAATAGAAGAAATCACCCCGGTAGAGGCACTGCTCCTTATTCATGCCAATCCAGGCAATCCCGATTTTATTATCCTAGATGTCAGGACGCCGGAGGAATTTGCCGCCGGGCACATTGAGGACGCGGTTAATCTGGACTATTTTGGTGAGACCTTCAACGAAGTTGTCAGCATTCTGGATAAGACCAGGTCATATCTGGTCTACTGCAAAAGTGGCAGCCGCAGTGGTTCCACGACCGGCCTGATGGCAGTGCTGCACTTCGAGGAAGTCTTCAATATGCTGGGCGGCATCGAAGCCTGGCAAACAGCCGGGTTGCCACTGCTGCAATAAGCAACAGGCCAACCGGTGCAAACCGGTTACCCGGCTATCCTTCTTCCCCAACTGCCCGTCTGCTATAATTACGCCATGAAGAAACTGCTGCTGCTTATAGACGGCAATTCCCTTCTTCACCGGGCCTACCATGTTCTGCCACCGCTTACTATCCGCAAGAGCGGAGAAGTGGTGGGTGCCGTCTATGGCTTTGCCAGCATGCTGCTCAAAGCAATTAGCGAGCTGAAACCAAGTCACTGGGCGATAGCCTTTGATAAAAAGGGGCCCACCTTCCGTCATCAGCTTTATGAACAGTACAAGGCTCACCGGCCGGCTACCCCGGAGGAACTGGTGGGTCAACTGGGGAGGGTAAGGCAACTGGTTGAAGCTTTCAATCTGCCCATTTTTGAGCTTGACGGCTACGAGGCCGACGATGTCCTCGGCAGCCTCAGCCAGCAGGCCGCCGGTAAAGACACCGATACCGTTATCGTCACCGGCGATGCCGACGCCATGCAACTGGTATCGGACAGGGTCAAGGTGTTCTACCCCAAACCGGGAGGCACCTTCTCCCAGGCTATGCTCTACGATGAAGAGGCGGTAAGCCACAAGTACGGCGTAGCACCTGAACACATCGCCGACTTGAAGGCCCTCGTCGGTGACCCGTCAGATAACATCCCCGGCGTCTCCGGCATCGGCCAGAAGACAGCCGCCAAGCTCATTAACCAGTTCGGCGGCATAGACCAGATATATGCCGGTATCAACGAGGTCACTCCGGAAAAAGTCAGGATACTGCTCGTGGATAACGAGGATATCGCCCGGAAGAGCTTGGTGCTGGCGACCATTGTAACCCAGCTGCCAATCAAGCTGAACCTTACCGATTCAAAGCTGAGCCGCTTTGACCGACAAAAGGTAGCCGAACTCTTCAGAGAGCTGGAGTTTGCCAGCCTGCTTCCCCGTCTGGCCGAGTTTGATACAGCCGCAACCACCCCCCCGGTTAAGACAGAGCCCCATGTAAAAACGGAATACCGGATTATATGCAGTATCCCAGACCTCGATAAGCT
>SDBU01001239.1_pt1 | contig 37158 bp, 27 predicted proteins | sample 2277071 | NCBI WGS metagenome assembly SDBU01 (sample SAMN10397929, study PRJNA504765) | marine sediment metagenome | isolation source: marine sediment core GS08_GC12, 126 cmbsf | place: Arctic Ocean: Gakkel Ridge, Loki's castle | collected 2008 | reverse complement strand
TTGATGCAATTCCTTTCCGCTCTATCGGTCAGTTTCCACGTAGCGTTTCTTTCCTGTGCCGTCAGGGGTTGGCGTCTGCACCGTCTGTGGACGTTTGCGTCGTCATCCCGTTTGCTTTCTATCGGTGCGCTGTCTCGGTCTGTTCACTTCGTTCAGCAGTTTACTTCGTAAACCACCGAGCGGGAGGTTGCGCCATCTAAACGTATGCCTTTCAATAAAAGAAGTAGAAAGCCGCCCACCGAAAAAATGCGAATGCATCAATCAGGCTAATGAAAAAGGCGTTCCTGTATTTGACACAGGAACAATGCCGGCGGGGAATAAAGGATTGTAAATATTAACGTAAAATCTCCCACTTCTTGCCACGCAAACACCATCCTTAACGATAAAACATTCAATCCAGTGTTTCCCTGTATACCGACTATATTCCCAATGGATTAATGGGTTAGAGGTTATAGACTGGAAAAAACCGCCTCTCTTATCTCCTACCGTCTCGGCATGTTTTCCTGTATTAACTACCTGCCAAATAACTTCATACGGTGGTCGAGCATTCGTATTAGCAATGAATTTCAGCCCAAAGTTATTCCTAATAGTTCTACCATCAGAATTAAGTCCACCAAATTTTTTCTTAGAGGAACCTACTACTTTGTATATAAAAGCGTCAAGGCGCACTTTAAACCGTTTGCGAAATATCCCCGGCATCTGTTGTTGATGGCTGATATCTCCTAAAAGTGGTTGTATTGAACGGGGTTTTGTTAATACATACTCGTTCTTAGTATCCTGCATCCTTTGAACAATGGAAGCGGTAACAGGGCTTGTTTCAGACGAGGCTGAATCTGTTTCTTCGATAACTTCATCCCAGAAAGTATGGTTAAAAACCCAGTTCCACGCCTTCCTTGCCTTGCTCTCAGTACAATCATTTTCAAAAAGGACGTCCAATTTGGGAATAACAAAATTTAACCTTTCCCTAAGACGCTCAACTCGTTTTGTGTGTTTCATCTTGTCTGTAAGCAACTGCTGAGAATCGACAGGATTCCTAACCTCAGTGTTAAATAATCGATTACGAATAGCAACCATTGTATTGTAGAGTGATACATCATCTCGGTGCTGGTTCGGTTGATAGCATTCATCGACCAATACCGAAATAATCAGCCCACCTGGAAGCCTGCAAGACGGTTGAGATTTTGCAAACTTTTTTATTAACTGAACAATACGGCGCATTTGGTCGGGTTTAACAGTAGCTCCGTATTCTTTGGATGGACTCTTGTCTTTTACCTTTTTGTTAAACCAATTTGTTATTTCCATCGGGTCTCTCGAAGTCCATTCCGGACCTGCGTGTTCGATAGTCGTAATGCCATATTCATCCTCGTATTCTCGATAAATGGCAAAATCGATGTGGTACCCTTCTTTATACCAAACGGTTACTGCATTGGTTCGCGCCTTCGGCTCTTTAGAAAAATTACCGCCCACTTTCTTTAACGCATCAGCTATTCTCTTACGAGCATCCAATGCTGAACTTGGTAAATCGTCTTTCCTAAAGACAATAGCTATATCAATATCATAATCGTTTTCTGGGTGTTGATTCATCGTATGCATCGCATAACTACCCTGGTTTCGATAGTATTGATAATACAGATATACAGTGTTATGCTCCTCACCTAGTTTATCCAAGCCGGATTTCAAGCGCCTTAAATTGGTCTCACGATATTCCGCCAGTTTGTTCTTCTCTTTTGTACTAAGCCGGACGTAATCTTTGTAGAATTGATTCATTGTTTCATGCATATCAAACATGGTGTTTTACAGCCTCCTTTAATTCTAAGTGGGTATTCACAAGAAAGCTGGGAGATTCAATATTGCTTGTGATTTCAAACCCCCAAGCATACCGCGGTGTGTCTTTAGAAGAATGGTTATAGACGATAATGTTCGGATGAATTGTCTTTCTTATTAAGCGGCCAAAACTGAATGCTAAAGTTACAGGCCCAGCGTAGAACAAATGAACTCGTTCCGTATTAGGGAGTCTATGTTGAATCCCATCGAGCATATCACAAAACGCTTTACTATATTCTATTATCTGCTTTTCGCTTGTCACTATATCTCGTGTAGGTTGCTCGAGCCTAAGATGAAGTGATGCGATTGGTGTGGGAACAATTCCTTCAATTGCTTCGGGAGTTATTGTATAGCTGATACTAATCCGAACAACCACGTCACCGCTTGTAAAATCTGTACACGCAGGTAATCCCTCCAACTTAATATCTGGATAATCCACTCCAATTTGCAATTGGTCCCACTGATTTGTCTGACGATTATGCTCAAACAGATGCAAAGGCTTTCTTAAAAGCTGAGAGCCAGCAAGAAATACCAGTGGTATATGAGCAATGCCATAATAAGCAATCTCTGAGTTTGGGTAAGCATTCAACATTTCATTTAAACGTTGAGTGAGTTCTCTTTGTAGCTTGGCCGCTTCTAATGGCTCAATAAGGCGTCCATCAATATATAGATTCGTTTGATCGATAACGAGTTCCTCTATATTCGAGGCTTCTAATTCTTGCGGTAAAAATTTAGAAATTGCTTTAGGTGGGATAGATTCCATGGACTGGTGTCGTATAGCAATGAGTGTTCGGCGAGTCTGTTGTCTACCGTGGGCTGCGGAACGTAGCGGAACAGAACCGGAGCGTATAAAGCCAATAGCAAAAGCGGCTGCAACATCCGCAGCATATTCATGCCAATTATCGTTCTTTTTTGGATCCGCATAGTCGCTGATTCCACGAATAGCAAGAAAACGTGGTCGATTAGCAGCATTGGCGCATGCTGACGCCACTCCAAAAGATTCCATTTCAACAGCCAACAATTTAGAATGCATGCTTTTCAACTCATTCACACGATTTTCGTCAGCTATAACTTTTTCCCCAACTGCAATAACTCCAAAATGAACTTTAGGAGAATCTACATCTACTGAACTGTCTGGCCTTCTAGCAGTGATTAGATTATGCCAGTTGGTATCAAGATAGTTCTGGACTTTATTTAATAACAGTGAATCCGTTGGAGGCATTTGAGGGCGGCGGTCGCAACCCTCTGGCTTTTCCTTAGCTGGTTCATAGTAGAATAATTGTGTAGCTACAACCACATCACCAAGCTTGACTTCTCCCTTTATGCCTCCTGCAATCCCTACCATTAGAACGTAAGCCGGATTGAGCTCATTAATAGCTTGGCTTGCATGTTGAGCAGCTTCTACATTCCCCATTTGTTTTAACATTGTGACGGCAACTTTATAGTTAATATCTAGCGGATGGACTAATACTGAGGACTTATAGTATGTAGGAGAATCATTTATTGGGTCTGTTTCACAATCACCGAGTTTCTCCAAGACAGCATCTCGTTCTTCTGGTAAGGCGGTGATTATCAAAAAATCGACAGTATCCTGTGCTTGATTGGAAAGTGTGTCATGAGTATTTACTTCGGACATAATCATTCTACCTCCTCTCTCTAGGTCTTTGTTTTTTTCTATGACTTTGATGTTGATTTTTAAACCCACCTCATATAAAATAGGGCTGATTTATACGGATAGGTGAAGGGAATCTAAGTTTTCCAGCCGAATTTTTTACGGTAATATCTTGTGCAGAGTTGTCGTGAAATAACTGATTATCCCCTTCCTACTATTAAATGCCGACAAATAATCAAAATTTGCCATCTGTTTTGGCAAATTTTACGCTTTTTTTGGCATTTAGATATCAAAGCACCCTTTTGGGGAGAGGGCAAAGGGGGAAGAATTGGACGAAAAGCTTTTGGAAGAACTTGAACAAGCTGATTGGAATCGGATTTATCGGGAACTGCCAAAATATACTTACCTGAAGGTGAAACGTCTGTCTTGGAGAAATCAAAGCTATGAGAATCTCCCGCAGGGCAAAACACCCCTGGATATTGTCCAAGAAGCTATTGCAAAGGTTTTCAACGGCACTAGGCAATGGAACCCCGATAAAATTGATTTGCTCAATTATCTAAAGACTGTCGTTGACAGCCTTGTAAACCATTTAGTAGAATCTAAAAACCACAAAATACTACAGCGTTTACCCGAGACCGAAAATGGTGTGGAGTTAGAAGAAGTCTTGCCATTAGATGCGAGTTCGCTTTCAAGTAGGCCGAAGACACCTGAAGAAATACTTCTAGAACAAGAACGGGAAGAGCAGGTTTGGAGTGAAATCATTGACGCTGCAGATGGCGACGTGGAACTTGAGATATTTGTTGATTCTATTATGGAAGGGAATAGTAAACCAGCGGAGATGGCTGAAGAGAAAGGGATAGATGTTCAGCGTATCTACCAATTGAGACGAAAACTAAGGCGTAGAATGAGGGCAAGAAAAAAACAGGATAGTTAAGGGTGCGAAAAAAATGCGTGTCAAAGGAGGATACTGTGATGGACAAAAAGACTCCAGGAACCGTATCAGAATTCTTGGATAGGTTCACTGAATTCCTGATAGACTCAGAGGGTGAAAGTATAGAGGCTCTTGAGGAGGATCTCCGAGTCGAAGGGATTAATCCTGAAGAAGTTGTTCAGCAATTGCAGAGTTTTGTTGGTGCTAAATTGGATGAGTATCGGTTGGCATGGCGTGAACAGGCTAGGCAGGAACGGGCTGCGATGCTTGAACGCCTTCGTAAGGTTCCATCGGAGTCACCGGACACCCCGCAGGGAATCCGGGAAAAGATTTCAGAGATTCTGTCGGGAGTGCGGGGGCAACAAGCGCAGAGATATGTTCATGCTCATTTTCGTAAGTTGGGGGAAGTCACTGAGAACGACTTGAAAGACCTCCTTGACGACCTAAAACGGTTGGAGATTTTAGAGAGTTCTCACCACAAGGAGGGGTAAAGGTGTTTGATGTGTATACCAAAAGCAAATCATCTCTGCCTCGAATCCAAGCGCGTGAAATCTTGACCAGGTTGAATATTAAGCGCCCTTCGGAAATTGAGGTGGAAGAGATCGCCTGGATGCGCAAGGCTTTGGTGCGGGAAGCGCCGTTAGAGGGCGCGGAAGGACGTCTAGTTCGCAGCAAGACATGGGGAATTATTACCGTCAAGGCTGACATCCGGGAGCCAGGCAAGAAGCGATTCGTGGCAGCTCACGAACTAGGGCATTTCGAACTGCACAAGGATTCAGACCAGCTTACCCTATGCTCAGATAAGGATTTGCTCTACTGGTACAAGAACATTAGGCCCGAGGAGAGGGAAGCTAATGAGTTTGCAGCAGAACTTCTGATGCCTCAAGACTTGTTTCAACCCCGGTGCCAGTCAGACCAGCCAAATCTGGCTGTCATCAGAGTGCTCGCGGATGAATTCCGAACCTCGCTTACGGCAACCGCTTTGCGCTATATAGAGTTTTGCCCGCATCGTTGTGCCATGGTGGTCTCAGAGAACAAGACTATTAAATGGTACCAAGCTACCGAAGACTTCGGCTATCACCTCAACGTAGGGGGAAGGCTGAATCCAAACTCCATTGCGATTGATTTTTTCAACAGCAAGGAAATGCCTACAACGATGCAGACCGTATTAGCAACTTCGTGGTTATCTGGAGAAAAATTCACCTCAAACAGCGTCATCCAAGAGCACTCAGTGGGCCTACCGAGCTACAATGCTGTGCTGACACTCCTCTGGATTGATGAAGACATAGACGATTTCTTTGGGGACGAAGAGGAAGAGCCGGAGTATGACCCTGATTACTTCACCCCAGATGGCAAGCGCTGGCGCTGGTGACAGAAACAGCTAAGAACGTGCAAATACAAATATGAACTAAAAAAGTCGGAGGTTAGTAATATGACAGAAGCACCTGAAAGTGAAGGTTTGTTTGCTAATTTGAATGGCGTTAACGTGTTTTATCGTATGGAGGGCGAAGGTGAGGTGGTAATCCTTATCCACGGATTGGGCGAATCAAGCGACTGCTTTTTAAGGAACATTACTTCGATTGCTGAAAAACACAAGGTGTATGCGCTGGATTTGGTCGGCTTTGGGCGCTCGGACAAACCAAAGATTGATTATAGTACGGATTATTATGTGGGATTGATAGGCGACTTTATGGCTACTCTTGAAATTGCGCAAGCGACGCTCATCGGGCATTCTATGGGCGGATTAATCGCTCTCGGCGCAGCAAACCGATATGGAGAAAAGGTCAAAAGGTTAGTTCTAATTGATAGTGCTGGCTTACCCGTTGCACTTACGCCAAAGCTAAGACTTTTCAGAAAACTTCTTCCCATTCCAATTCTTGGTTCTCTATTAAGGTTGAGCATAAAAAGAATTTTGAGTAGCAGGATGAATTTGAGCGAACTTGTCTGTAACTTTGATGTTGTACCGGAGGTGCGTCGGGAATACAAAAAGGCGTCAGGCAGAGCAGTACGTCAGCTTGCTTTGGAGTTGGAACAGGCAAAGAAAGAGGAAGCGATAAGCTCAATTGATGTTCCTACGCTACTGATATGGGGAGCTGAAGATGCCTTCTACCCTTTGACCACAGCGAAGGAATTCAAAGCGCTTATTCAAAATTCAGAGTTGGTTATAATAGATAATGCCGGGCATTATACACAGATAGAAAAGCCGAAGGAGTGCAATGCCGCTATTTTGGATTTTATGAACCGATAATGAAAACGTGAAAACGTCAATCTTTTCCTCCTCTTTCTTGAGCAAGACATTGGGGGATGAGGTTTTGTATAGTCAACCAGATTTTGGCACATTTTTTGCTTATCTTACAAAACAGAGGAAATGCCGCGGGAATCCTCGCCCTTCTAGGGCAGGGAGGACCGAAAGCAAAAGAAAGATAACGATTGACGTTTGAAGCCAACTTGAGGCGTACCGTAAGCTCTACAACAAGGAATATGTTGGCTCAACCAATCTCACGGATGTTTTCTTCGGGCTGTTAGAAAGTTTCAGTAAGCTACCTTTAGTATCAAATTAGATACTAAAGGTAGGATATTTGTATTGGAGAAATACGAAAGCCTATAAATTTTCTGAAGAAAGGAAAGGTTAAAAATGAAAGTACGAAATGTTTCAGCAATTCTGGTAATCATCGCTTTGGTAATCTTTGTAAATCTAACGATGGTTTCCTGCAACAGGAACACATCTCAAAGTACGGTACAGGAAAAGGCAACGGTGTATGACCGCGTAATCAAAGCAGGAAAAATACGGGCTGCCTATATTACCTATCCTCCGGTTGTTATAAAAGATACCGCGACAGGGAAGTTGTCCGGGATATTTGTAGAGGTACTAGAAAAAGCGTGTGAGAATCTTGGACTCGAACTTGAGTGGACCGAGGAGGTTGGTTGGGGAATGCAGATTGAGGGATTGATGGCCGATCGATATGATATGGTCGGCTCTCCGGTTTGGGCTAACCCAACACGTGGCAAATTGACAACACTATCCATACCCATTTACTACAGTGGTATTGGTATTTATGTACGACAAGACGATAATCGTTTTGATGATGACTGGAAGAAGATAAACTCCAAAGATATCAGAATCGTGACAATTGATGGAGAGACAAGTGATCTGATCGCGCGAACCCAGTTCCCTTTGGCCAAGCGAGTTTCTCTACCGGACTTGACAGACCACTCTCGATTGTTCCTTGAAGTTACTTCCAATAAAGCCGATGTCTTGTTTGCAGAGCCTTTATATGGTTATCTGCACCTTAAGAGCAATCCCAACACGGTTAAGAATATTGCCGCAGATAAACCGATTAAGGTTTTGGGTAACTGCTACATGTTCAGACGAGGTGAGACTTATCTAAAGCATATGCTAGATGTAACTCTTGAGGATCTTTTAAACAGCGGTTTTGCTAATCAAGTTATAGACAAGTATGAACCTTTCCCCGGTACTTTCTACCGCGTTGCGTTCCCTTATCGGAGTGCCAGATAAGTAAGATAATTCGCTATTCTCCAAAGCAAATATGGGTGATTCAAAAAGGTCTCTTTACCCTTGCCTACCATTGTCTGGCTGGAGTGGAGAAATCGTGGATTTTGGGCGAACTTAGTTCCCAAACAAACGATTTTCGGTTAAGCAATGGTAGGCAAATTTATGTGCTGGGGTATTATCTACCCAATTTTGCTTTGCACCTGGGGAGTTTTCGATTGAATGTATTTGCAATCTTGACAAAATATAGAGTGGAATTTCTTCTGGGGCTTTGGATGACACTGAAGTTGTGCTTGTTTATCTGGCCAATCGGAATTTTCGTGGGAACTCTCTTGGGTATAGCGGGGGCGAGATGGAAGATTGTGGTGGGCATTCCCTCTAAGTTTGCTTCCTTTACACTTTCTGGTATCCCTATATTGGTCTTTCTCTTCTGGCTCCACTATCCCCTGCAGACAATTCTTGATGTTCAGATTAAACCTTTCTACACTGCTGTTGCTGCTCTTTCTATCGTAAATGTATTATTGGTTTCCGATCTGATACGGGGGGTTTTAAAGGATTTTCCTAAGCAGTATATTATGGCTGCCCGCGTTTGCGGGCTTTCAACTCGGCGAACAATCCAGAGTATACAGTTGCCGATAATTTTCAGACAGGTGGTTCCGAGTCTTCTGTTTATTCAGGTGGCCATGTTGCAGGCGACGCTCTTTGCGAGCCTGATTTCCGTAGACGAGATCTTTCGAATTGCCCAGCGGATTAATTCAGAGGTCTATCGCCCTGTGGAGATCTACACTGCGCTTGCCGTGATGTATCTGGCCGTCTGCCTCCCTTTGCACGGCCTTGCCGCCTGGCTCAAAGCGCGCTTCACGCGAGATCTATCAGAACAATAACTTCAAGGACAGACAAACATGCTTATTGGAAAAGACATTCACAAGGCATATGACGACGATACAGTGTTATCCGGAGTAAGCGCCACAATCGCTCCTGGGCAGATTACCGTACTCATCGGCCCTAGCGGAAGTGGCAAGAGCACATTTCTCCGGGCATTGTCGCTTCTCGATCCACCTGATAGCGGGAGTGTCATGGTTGATGAAAAGACCTATGTTTTCCCCAAGGAGAATGGCAATGGCCCGGCGCCTCCCTGGCCGAAGTTGACTGTTGTATTCCAGCAGCTCTTTCTCTGGCCTCACCTTACGATTCGTAAGAATATGACACTACCTCTGCAGGAGGGCAACAAGGTCATGCAGAATGGCAGTCTGGAGGAACTTATTTCACTGTTTGAGATGGAGGAATACGTGGATCGCTATCCCAATCAAGCTTCTATTGGACAGTGTCAGCGTGCAGCCATTGTACGCGCCCTTGTTTTGGAGCCCAAATACCTACTTCTCGATGAGATTACCTCTGCCCTTGACGTTGAGCATGTTACTATACTGCTTAATCACCTCAAAACCCTTCGTGAACGACAGACAGGGATATTACTGATTACTCATCTAATTGGTTTCGCCAAACGAGCTGCCGATCAGATTCTTTTTATGGATAATGGGAGAATTGTGGAAGCTGGAGGACCTGAAATGCTTTCTCTACCAAAAACCGAGCGCCTGGCCGAGTTCCTTTCCCTAATTCATATTGCCAGCTAGACTCGACTGAGAGGTGTAACTATCATGTATCATGATTTCACAAGTAGCGAATATGTCGCTGATGCAATTATAGTCTATATCCGTGAGGGACACTATCCTTCGGATGAGTCAGCAGTTTTTCTTGATCGCCTGCCGTTGATCGATGCACTACGGCAGAGGATAGGAGAAGATGATGTTCCATGGCTCTTGAGCCTTGTCGAGAATGAGTCAGGACCAGCCGCAGGGCTGGCGTGTACTCTGTTGCGAAAACACATTCACCAGCAAGAGGTTAAAAACTGTCTTGAAACGCGATGGAATACGGCGAATCCGTATCTCCGTAACCGGTTATTGTGGCGTATGCTGGATGATCCGAATCTGTCGCGGGAGTGGCACAGGCGTTTGTTTAATTTCGTGCTTGAGGAGTGGGATATGTTCCGGGATTTTAACCTGATGTTCTACGAAGGCTCACTGAAAGCCGTAAGCCGTATTCTGTCACGCCTTGGAGATACCTCTTATCCAGATTCTAAGAAATGGATTTATTTCTGTTGTGTTCCCGATGTAGTCGAAGACCGCAGAGCCGCAAAGACATTGATAAATATTGGGCTTTCCGCAAATGACGAATTTACGAGAGAGGTTGCTGAAGTTCTGTTGGAACGTTTTTTCTCTGATAATTCTGCTGAAGATTCTGAAACGCATGACCACATGAGCGTTAAAGACAAGGAAAAGATGAATATTGATAGAGAGGCAGATATTTCTGGTGAAATGGAACTTGCTGTCCCAGATTTTATCGTAAAGGCTATTATGGCTCATATACGAAACGGACATCACCCCGGTGAGAAAGACGCTGACCTCATGAATCGCTTACCTCTTATCGATTACCTTCGTGCCGAAGTCACCGAAACCGATCTGGACGCGTGGCTTCTTGACACTGTGAAGGATACTTCAGGTGCTCCCCCTCTCCTTTACTTGAGCCTGCTCCGAAAGTTCACGGAGCGGGATGATATTTAACAGCTTCTCCGCTCACTCTGGGAGGAGGCGGACGCCTTCTTGCGAGCCCATCTGATGTGGAGGATTTTGGATTATCCAAGCTTGCCATCAGAATGGCATAGGAAAATCTTTGACTTTATCATTGAGACTGAAGAAAACTGGAAAGAGTTCAAGGAGGTCTCTGCGAAATTCTTGGGCACACCCCAGACGATTGTGATTAGTGTTCTAAAAAGACTTGCCGAGCCCACTTTCCCGGAATCGAAGAAATGGGCTTACTTATGTAGCGTTCCCGAGGTAGCGGAAGACCAGGCTGCGGCAAAAGCATTGGTCAGTCTCGGGTGTTACATGAGTGACCCATTCACGCAGGAAGTTGCAGAAGTTTTGTTGAGGCGATTTTTCCAGTAGAGCAACAAATGGCGACCGAACGGACATGGCAAATCTACCGTTTTTTCCTATTCAGTCCCAGAAATGCTCATAATAACAGATAGCGAAAGGATTTACCGATAATGGACACTGAACCGTCAAGCATTACTGAAACTTTGAAGTTCAAAGAAGAACTGAAGGCAGGATTAGATGACATTAAAGAGAGAATCCGGCTTATCGAGCAAGCTTTATTGAAGCGCAATATTTACTCAAAGAAATGTATTGAAACAATCAGAAAAATCTGTGATGAAGAAGGAACGCTGACTCAGGATGACTTTCGCCAAATATGCAGCAAAAGATACTGCTTGGATGACTCGGAAGACGACGAGTGCTTGCTCAAAATTCTTTGGGAAAAGACGGCGAGTCAGTTAAAAAGGAAATGTAACGCAATCGAAGAGATTCTTTCTAATGATGTTAGTAACGGTGATATCGTAGATTTTTTGAATCAAGAAGTTCTTAGGCTGATGGGTAGAAGACTTGCGCATATTATCTATATCGCTATAGGCAACGCAAGCGACAAAGGGGGGGAAATTCTTGATATTTACTTCTGGCCCGGGTATCAATCGATCTGGATGGAAAAATATTCACAGAGAACCAACAGAATCACTTTAATGGACGAAGATCCGGAGGACCCGTCAAAACCAGTGGGAGCCGGGATAGGAATCCGATTTGAAAAAGACGGGGGACATGACGGACGTGAATATTATAATTCCACCGCAAACCTTATGTATGATCGTTTATGGTTACGATATCACGAAGATACACTAAAGAATGGTACCGACTTCATCCCTGGAGGAACTCATAATTGGCTGACATCTGGTAATATCAATCTGGTAATAAAAGATAAGGACATGATAAAGAAGATAGGTTTGAATATTATTGAAGTCAGTATTCTGGAAGACAATCAAGTAAAGAGCGAGTTTTACAACATAAAAAAAAATTATTACTATCTAAGTATTAATTTGAGAAAAAGCAGAGCTAAAGAATGGGGTTCCAATATTGCAGAAGTCTTGAATGACCCAAGAATAGTTGATTCAGCTCCCAGTGATATCTATTGGCCTTACCCCATTGAAACGGATAAGGGAAGAGATCCGGTAATTCAAGATCTCCGTCAAAAACTCTATAGCTACTGGATTGCATCATGGGCCGGTCCTGATTTGCAGAATGGAGATTGGGTGAGCCTATTTAGAAAAGAGTTCAATGAAAATGGACTTACCCATCTGGTTCAGAGAATTGAGAAAAATAGGAAATATTTAGAAGATAAAGATAATAAACATAAATATTCCCATTGGTACACAATAAGTCTCGGCAAAAGCATCGTTGCAGGTAGAAATATTGAAAATCCTGAAGAGTTAGAACATCTTGGCACAATTATGTTATGTTCTTCACATTCCATTGACCCGAATGTTTTGAGCAACATACGAGATTGGGTTACGCAGATTTACCTAATGTTACGGAATATTGAGAACGTTCTCTGGGCGGAAAGAATAACTGGAGAAATGGTAGCAGAAAAGGTGCGTGCTGATGATGCGGAAAGGGAGTGGAACAAAGAGCGAGCAATTATTCACACATTGAAAAGCCTTCATGCAAGGTTGGCTGTGTATGTGGAATTGGGTGATAAGACAAGTCGAATACTTGCCAAGGTTATCTCAAGCTCTTTAGGATTTTCGTTTGAGTGGAGACAATACGCTTCTTACGACCCTATAGAGAAGAACCAATGCTCTTACGTTGATTTTATTGGCTTTCTTGAGTCTTTGCTCGTACAGGTTATCACCGTGTATTGTATCGACATAAAAGACCGAATTGATGATTTTGAATCGATAGGAAACTATATATGTAATTATATTGACTATTACCATGGAAGTGTTAGTTTGGGGCTAGAAAGAGAAATCTTCGAGGGGTTGTTTTTTCTTTCACCGGAGGAAAAAATGAAAAGCTTCTTTAAAGAACTCAACGCTATCGAACACTATTTCAGCTTTTTAGGTCTGGCTAATGCTCCTAGTACATTATTGATTAAAGTAAACGTTTCAAATAGCAAATCCAAGTTTTATGCTCTGATGATAACATTTTACGAATTGTTGAAGAACACGATTAGTGCTGGAGGAAGCAATAAATCACTGATTATTTATTACATTAAAAATGACGACCTACACCAACTGATTTTTGCTGAAGACAAATTGAATGAAGCAATAAATGATGAAGCTTTTTTGAAAAAATTTCAAGATGTTGGCAAGTATTTGGAACAAAACAACAAAAAAGGTTTTGGACTCAAAAGCATTGAACATTACTTATCGAAGCATAACTGTGGGTTCCAGGTATTTGATTATGATGGCAATTTCTTGCGCTTAATAACCGTCCCTGAAGAATCAAATTTGTTTCAATTTGATTAGCAAGATACGTCAGTCTCAGTTGATTCAGAGCGGTTTTCTGTACTTGTTGATCCACTCTTCAGGGCAAATTGTGGGGGGTAATACTATGCCAAAGAAATTTTCGCTCGTCGTTGTCGATGACAAAAAAAAAGAACAAGAGGGGAGTTGGGCAAGGGTGTTTGAAACTATATTAAAACCTTACGGGTATATGAAGGGTTTGATTAAACGGTATGATGACGATACCTATTCAATGCGTTATAAAATTCTAGCCCCAGACACCGGTTTTAATTTTGAGCAGTCCAGAGAACATTTGGAACAAGATTCATACGACTACGATTTTTATTTTTTCGATTTAAACTTCGAGGATAACAACTTCGCCAGCTATCCCTATGTACCCAAACGTCTTGAAGATGTTGAGGGGGATGAGAAATCCGTTTATGTCGCCGGAATGGAATTTCTCAATATTCTTGGGAAAGATGAAAAACCCAAAGTCTTTTTCACGGGAACAGACGAAGCAGGACAAATGATTAGATACTTAAGTCTGATGAGAACAAGATGGGCTGATGCCTGTTTTGGCAAAATCGACTACCAACCCTATATGACCGAAATCGAAATAGCCATCAATACCTACCTTCACCAACGACAGATAGATATCATTGGTGTGCAAAAACCCGAGTTACGACAAACACTCAAGGCTCGCCTCACGAATGCCGTGGATTGGGACGAGGCCGATATTCGAGATGACAAAGAAGCAGATAGCTTTTGGTCACTGCGGACACTGTTCCCGAAACAGATAAATAATATAGAGAGAGGCGAAGGCGTTGAAGCAATGAAGCAATACATCATGGATATTCTTGATGCGGACTGGCGAAAGTCTATTCGACTACTATTAGGACGGCATACAACTGATCTCAAGCTCAATATTGAAAAGATAATGGAAACAGTTGACGACTTAGAGTTTAAAGAAGTCGAAGTAGATGCTGCGGAGGCTGGTTATAAAAGGTTAACTTCCCTGAAGCACTACAATCTTAAACAGCTTGAAGACCTGCGTGATTTTATTATTTTGGCGAAAAGGAATGACAGCGAACTTGAGGAAGACTATCTTATTGATTATGCGCCATACAAGAAAAAGCAAAGTCTACGAGAGTATTTCAACGGTTTATTGCCGAAAAAAGGTTGGCAGAGCAGATGGGTCAACATATGCAAAAACTATGGAATATATCCGATGGACATTGCGTATGTCTCGCATATTGCATTTAACAACGCCCGTCATCTTAAAACAGAGGCTCGTTTTTCTTATAGGGAAGAAGATGGAAAAATCCAGTTCATATGGTCACAGCCTAAAGAGGTTAGCCCCGCAATTTTCGACGAAGAATCTAGAATTTTTGGAAAGCTAAATGAAGAGGCAAATCGAAATCCTCATAGGTTAGATGATTGCGGCTACGCCGATATAGGCAAAATCGTGTGTTGGCGGTATAAGGGAGTAGTCAAGTTCAGTTCAGGAAATAATCACATGGTTGCCCGCCGAGATGGTCGGATTCGGGTTAATTTTCCGAAAGACGAATCTCCAGTAGAAGGCACTGTACTCCAGATCACAATCAGCGAACCGGAAATATAAAATGGCTCAGATAAAAATAAGGCTAATCGATAGCGATAATATTCGTAGAAGAAAGATACATGAGGAAATTCGCCCCTTTAATGAATTTCCGGAAGAAGAGGCAAGTTTTCAGGATATCTGGGACCCCGACGATGAAACACAAATACGCAATGAAGCCGAATCTGAACCCGGATTGTTTTTACTCCATATCAATGATCAAGAGGATGAAAGTGACTCTGGCACGGCAGAACCTTTTGATGAATATCTGAAACACATCAACAAAGACCTGCATAATGCCTTGATTGTTTTATATTCAGGTGGCGGAATTGATGTAAAAGAACAGACGGCAAATCATATAACGGTAACTCAGGCGGGTAAAGAATGGGATTTTGACGTTACAAATGGCGAGCAATTCTGCATCATCAGGTGTTCAATCAACTCAGCTTCCGAACTCAAAATTGTTCCTGCGCTGGAAAAGTACACCGCTGACGGAACCAAAGAGGAGTTCTTTAACATATTGTTAGGTGTTGAAGATTCATTAGAATATCTTCCCGCCCTCGCCATCCTTTGCCAGGGCTACTTGGCAGTACATGCGAATCCAGACACTGGTGAACCAGACCTCACTGTAAACGATCAGGCATACGCAGTCTGCGTCAGGGCGTTGGAGGCAATGGGCTGGGGTGCATTTGTGACAGGAGAAGGTACTGGTAAAGAGCTGCTGTCGCCGAATTTGAAGGACCCTGAAGCAAGGCAGAAGTTACAAAATCAAGTGTGTGATGCCTCATGGTGGCAGGTGTTCGATAGCGAAGATTTGATGAAACAGGCGGGTGAAGAATGGGGGGGGAATCAATCAAAGGGGTGGGCGGAAGTGGAAGAACTCCTGAAACGAATCGTTGAGCCGCAGCACATTCCGCCGAAGTGCGTTGCCAAAGCCTACTGTGCAATCGCTGAAAGATTGAGAGGAAGTGATTCCCAATGACTCTTGCATGGCAGAAACGCCGCAACGCATTCAATCACGACTGGCTCAAGCCCAAGTTAATCCCGGCGCTGGCGAATTTTCTGAATATTCTAGATGATAATCTTGAGGACGTCGAGTCTGAACGGTCATTCGCATCGTCTGTACTTCCCCAGTGGGAATCGCATCGCGAAGAAGCGTTTGCTCTCCCACGCGATTTCGAGTCCGAGATGTCTCCCCAGTGCCTATTTGACCTTCCTCCCCTTTCCCGATGTGACGAACACACCAAACAGTGGTTAAGAAGCCTTATGCATTCTCTCTGGCTCACTCGCTATCCCGTCAGGCAGTGGGTTGCCGACGTTGTGGCATGCGCGGAGGAAGTGGATGCTACTTATAATCAGCTTCAAGAGGCATTGCATGAATGTGCGGACATCCAATCAGCTTCAGCACTCAAGCCGTTCCGGAAGCAGTTTGCGGAATTCCGAAAACGGTGCCAAGAACTCGGGGAGGCGATTGCCAAATTTCCGAGAGAGGTACGTGTAATATGAACCAATCATTTATACCTCGCATTCTGATTATCGACGACCTTTTCGGTAGAACCCATCCGGATAGGAGAAACAGAGAGCGTGCTAACCTCTGCGGTCAGTACCTGATTGAAGATGTCACCGGGGATGAGGTTGGCAAAGGGACGCCTCAAAAAATCAAAAAACCCCTTGCTCAAGTAGCGTTCTATCGTGGGCAAACGCCCACATGCTCTACGGTTGGCGACACGGTTGAGAATGACTTGGAAGGCGCTCTACAGTTGATACGGGACGGCTGGCTGGAGTGGCAGCCAAATAATCCCCGTTGGGCAATGGTCCTTCTCGACCTGTGCTTTTACACCGGGCGTGTCACTGAGGAGAGCAACCGGAAGACTTTGGGCATGCCCGAAGGACGTGATGGAGACGATAATCCGAGCCATTACTTCGGTCTGCGCATTCTCGAAGCCATCCACGAGGAGTTTCCGAATCTGCCGGTCATTATTCTCTCCAGCAAGCGGCGTGAGGAGGTGAGCCGCGAGTTCTCCCAATACGGTGCTCTTGCTTTTCTCGCACGTGAGGCGGAGGACAGCCCCGAGCTGTTGATGGAGTACATCTTTCGGCACGGTTTGATACCGGACGACACGGGGGAAGTCGTTGGCCATTCCAAGGCGCTTTTACTGGCGTTATGTGCCGCAAGGCGTGCGGCTTCCAATCGGCAAAACCTTCTGATTAGAGGTGAGCGTGGCACTGGCAAGGATTTGTTAGCCAGGTATATCCACCAGCACAGCCAAAATCAGGAGGGTAGCCCATTCGTTATCGTCAATTCCTCAATCCTCACACCGGAACTCTTTGCCAGCGAAGTTTTTGGCATTGAAAAAAGAGTGGCTACTGGCGTTGATGGGCGGGAGGGCTTAATCAAGGAAGCCGACGGTGGTGATCTCTTTCTCGATGAGATTAGGGACATGTCTCCCCAGGTACAAGCGGGGCTCTTGCGGGTCTTAGAGGAACGTAAAATAACCCCTGTTGGCGCCCAAATACCTCAATCAGTGGATGTGCGCTTTTTATCGGCGACAAACATAGATATAGAAGCATTGGCCGCTACCGATAGTTTTCGGTCGGACCTCCTGGATCGACTCCGCGAGGGTGGAACGGTGTTTCTGCCTCCCCTGCGAGAGCGTGTGGAGGACATTCCCCTCCTTGTGGAGAAATTCGTCCGAAATGCTGAACGTGCAAATCCAAACGCATTGAGACGTCAGATGCATCCCGATGCGCTGGACATGTTATGCGCCTATGATTGGCCCGGAAACGTCAGAGAGCTTCGCAACTGTATTTTCAGTGCCGTCAGCGACCACCCTGATGTTGAACATCTGGTTCCGGTCCATATCCAGCTCACATCCGTCAAGGAACCATCTGACACGCCGGTACTCGTCACTCCGACGACTGTTCCCCCAACTGACATCGTCCCTCGTGAAGCAGGAGACCCTGATGAGCTAGTCCGTGTGCTGTCCAGCTTCACATTTGAATCTACCAGACCGGCTCACCTCGCGGGAAAGCTGCCGGAGATACAGAGAGCATATGCACGCTTCATGGCGCTCTATCTGAAGGCAGCCCTCGAAGCCACCAGAAAACCCACGCCAGAGAAACCTGACGGCGAGGTCCTCATCCATCCCGCGATGAGGTTGATAACCGGTGATTCAAAACTCACGGCATCAAAGGCAGCGGACGTGATAAAGCGGCTGCTTGGCATTTCCCCTGATGCAGTGGAAACGATGCTCGCAGATCCAATCCTCAAAGAAGCATACGAGACTGCCCTCCGTCTCCGTCCCAAACGACCGAGGAGGTCCCAAAAAAAAGACTCCTAATATAAAAGTCAAGTAAAAAATTATGAAATTGAATAATGGAAAAATGAAAGGCTGAAAAGCGTCTAATAATCGGTTCGTACCCGTGATTTCGCTCCTAATTAATTTCCCCAAAATACTTTTCGTTAAAAACTCCCGGTCAGAGAGTGAGGAACTTCAGAGATGACCGTTGCAATCGTTGCTTTAAATCATGCCTTCGCCAAATCTTTAGCCAAAGTTCTGCAATTGTTGCTACCGCAAGCCGAAGTTAAAGTATTCGCAAACGAGACGATAGATTGTTTGAATGCTTCTTTAGATTCCATGTTGATTCAACTCAGAAGTGACAAGGCTCAAACGCGCCTTCAGATTGAGAATATTCTGAGGAAGCTACGCGGCTTCGATAACAACAACTCACCTGCGCTTATTCTCTGTTCACGTACAAAGCCCGCCCAACTGTCCGCTTTCTATCCATCTCTTTCTGAACTTACGCTTTCACAAAGGGCATATTATCTCCATGAACCACTCATTATTCAACAACTATTGGAAGTGCTTCTAAATAAGCCTGAAGAATATTTGTTCCGCTTCGATGCAAAACAAAGAGCGGGTAGCTATCTAACTCGTTATTCGGTCCTTAAACACTCAATTGCTGGTTGCTTTTCATCAGTGAATATGGATTTGCGGGTGATTTCGACCACACGCTGGAATAGTGAGAAAGCCCAAAAATACTTCGCTGGGGTCCTTTGGGGAGATGACGGGAAGTCTCCCAAACCTTCGGGCTATTATGTGGAAAAATTAGGGCAAGCTCGGGGATTAGCTGGCTTGGAAGGAAATGAGCCAGATACTATTCAGAAAATAGTCCAGGACCAAAACTTGCGAGATAATGAATGGTGGAAGTGTGTCAAGGATTTGCTCGGTGATGACAAGGTAAACGATAAAGCTAATAGTCCCACTTATCCTCTCCTTAAGAGCCTTGATGACTTGTTAGATGAAGGAAGAAATAAGTCCCGGGGCGAACAGCTTGCTCTCTTAGATGATAACAGAATGCAACTTTTTGTTGATTATTTCGGGAATTTACGAAGATGTTGGAATGAACAAAAAGAGAAACATATAGAGTGGTGCTTTGATGATTGTTTGGAGAAGTTAGTAGGTAAAAAAGATAAATATACTTTTCATGACTGGCTCACCGCCCTCGATGAAGCACTTGATAGATTGAGAGGTTCATGCAGTTAGGCGGTGCGACACCATCTTTTGAAGATATACTTGGAGAAAAGTATAAATTCCCAGAGTCTTGGTGGGAAGTCCAAAAACGTCATCAGTTGCTCTATTCTGATAGTTTCAGAAACCTCCAACATTAACCTCTACATAGGTCACTATTTGAAGAGCTTCGGCAAAAATTAAGACAATCCAGTCAACGCAGGGATTGTTGCCCCTAACTTCGTGAATTTCACCTACACTTTATTTGAATACGAGCCCTTCGACCCAAGATGACAAGATAGGCAGGAAACGCCTATCAATACTGGATAATTTGGCTTTTTAGTGTTTGACAGAGACGCTGATTTTTGGTACGATAGAGCCTAACCAGAAGTCGATTTTGTAGGTGGTACGGAACTTGCTAAATGTCATTTTTTTCTTTTGTGAGGTGTTTTCATGGCTGGATACAGTTATTTTAATTATGACCAAATGACCCTTCTTGAAGTGGAAGTTCACAGTGAACAATTGGAATTGCTCACAAATGCTGCTGATGAATATCATTGGAAGGCAATAGAATCTGAAGTTGAACCTCTGTTCAAAGAAGCAGCTTTCGATTTTCGGAATAAAAAGCGTTCCTCTGCGTGTCCTCACAAGGATGAATCTGAGATTTCCTTACAAGAGGCATTTCCTTTTTTGGACGAAATGGAAGAGGTGGAAAATCACAATGGTGTAAGAAATCCAAAAGGCGCGGGTAGGAAAGGTCAATCTTTCATTTCCTACCTAAAGGCATTTTTGTTAGCCCCCGTTCTCCGGGTAGAGCAGAATTCAGAAGCAATTGCCGCCGAAATCGCAGGTAATCCAGCCTTCTATGTTGCTTGCGAATTCACATCTCATCCAGCAGCAAGAACACTGAGAGATTTCGATCAAATACTGTGTGAGTATGGGTTATGGGATTTGGTGCATAATGTGGCATACAGAAAGAATGTAGAAGACAAAGTGATAGATGAAAAAGCGGAATATACTCTGAATATCGACAATACCCATCTTTTGGGATACTCTACACCCGGGAAGTATGTAAAGGAGTGTAGAGAGTGCCAACTTAATGAAGATTGCGAAGATAAAGTCTCGACAGATGAAACCGCTGACTGGTATATCAAAGGCAAGTACAAATGTTATTATGCACACCAAATCGGAATGTCCCAGTTGGCTGGCAGTGGTGCTCCTGTAGGCTGTATCGTATTGAATGGGAAGCAATACGAACCCGACTCTTTGAAGCCTCTGTTAGTGGATGTAAAAGAAAATCATCCTGATCTTAACATAGACAAGGTGAATGGTGATGGCATCTTCAATAACCAACCGTGCCGCGACACCATAGAGGAAATACTGGGAGAACATGTCGAATTGTTCGCAAGCGTCAATCCGAGAAATAAAAAAGACCTTGAAAATCCTGCAAGGGGCATTGCCAAAATTACGAAGCACGGTAGTGTGCAATGTATAGCTTTACACAACATGGTCTTTCTCTCGAAAGATTACAACATTGACGCCTACATTTTCGGATGTCCAGTATTGAATGAAGAAGCAAGAAAGAAGCTTGAACACATGGGATTGGAGGTGCCGGAACAACGCGCATGCGAAAGGAAAGAGGAATGCAGTCCGAATTCAGACATTGGCAGGATATATCGTGTGAAAAGGGAAATGCTCTCTCAGATTGATTGGGACAATCCACAATTCAGTTACCGTTTCAAACTCGTCTACTCTTTGCGCACTAAAATTGAACGCTTATTTTCACGGATGAAAGAGCGCTTCAAAACGAGAAAACTCTACAAGCGAGGAATTGACAAGGTTCGCGGACATATCCTCAAAATTATGAATTTGATGCATATCCTCGCTAACCTGTCCGGAACTTATGGCGTGTAGGATTAAAAACGAAGAAGGAAGTTAATTCCCCAAAAAGGAAAACAGGCTTAGGGGGGAGTGCGTCTAAATAGCGAAAAAACACCCCCAAAAGTCAAATTTTTTGTTGGCATGAAGCAGAAAATATGCTAAAATTTGGTTTAGGAATTTGAAAACGGCAATAGAAATTGCGGCTGGTGAGCCTATTTTTTTAATATAAAAGACCTCATTAGGATACCTGCGCCGGCCCTTGTTATCAGCTTGGATTATATTATCAGCAATAAAATAGTCTTTGGTTTTAACATTTAAAGCTAAAAAATTGCCTGACATTTTAGGCTCAACTTTGTTTTTTATTTCTTTTTGGTAAATCTTTTCCCCTTTCTTGCTGATTGGGGTTTTTGATTGTTTTTTACGCTTGCTCATACAGATATTGTAAATTAAAATTATTTGAATGTCAACGGGCATTTTTTGCCAAAATTTCTATATAATCAGGTCGTTAGACAGAATAGTGATAAACTAATAGATTATCTCATTAAGTAAATAATCAATTTAACCAAGTTTCATAATTTTAAGGAGTCCTAATTAATGGAAATTATTGCAATTATTGTGAGCGTCTTGGTTGGGATACCATCTGTTTATTTTTCGTGTAAACAATATCGCAAATCTAAAAAATCAAAAACCGAAAAAATTGAAATTGAATATGGTTTGATTAGCCTCTCAAACACAACAGCCTTAAAAAGAATTCAAAACTCTAAATCTATAAGATGTGCATTTACCGAATACGCACCTTTTTCTTTTATTGATACAAAAACTGGTGAAGTATCTGGAATTGCAATAGATATTTTAAACCAAATAGCTAAAAGATTAGAAGTGAAAATAGAGTGGGTAGAAAGTGCTTTATGGTCAAATATGATAGATGGATTAAACGAAGAAAAATATGATATTGTAACATATGTTTGGAAAACCAAATCAAGAGAAACTTTAGCAAGTTTCATATTGCCATTTCATAGTAGCCGTATTGGAATTATTGTAAGAAAGGATGATAGTAGATTTCCAGATAATTTATCATTTGAAATGTTATTAGAGACTTTAAATAATAAATCTGTAAAAATATGTGCGATAAAAAAAGAAATATCAGAAATATTATCCAACACTTTATTCCCAAAAGCGACTTTAATTTATATTGAACATTATTCCAATATTTACCAACTTCTCAATGAACTAACAAAAAGAACATCTGATGTAGCATTTGTGGAACCTTTTTTACTATATAATTTTGACAAGAAATATCCTGATGAGCTAAAAAACATTGCAGAAAATTGTCCAATTATTCAACCTGGTTCTTTTATGATTAAAAAGGGAGAAGATGGATTAAGAGATGTTCTAAATTTTATACTTATAGAACTATTAGAAGAAGGAATTATAAAAAACATATTTCAAAATTATGAATTAGAGTCAGGCTTATTAAGTTGGGAATTTAATCCCAAAATGAAAGGAATCTTGTTGTGAAAATATTATCGAATAATTGTAAAAATCTCATTTTTTCTATATTCTTTTCACTCATATTATTTCTAATCTTTGTTTGTTGTAATAAGAGTCATGACAACAATTCAAAAACACAAACGGTGTATAATCGTGTTATAAAATCTATGACTCTAAAATATGCCTATATTGGGTCAAATTAAACAAAGGTACCAAAACCGTCATAGGATTTTGGTTAACCTGTTTAACCTAACCGTCGAGTCTTGATAAAATGACGAAGTGTCGGGTCAGGTACTTCGAGGATTTTAGCAATGGCAGACTTGGAAACGCCCTTCTGCAATAGAAGTTGAATCTCCTGTTCTTTGCCATCAAGCCTTGATTTTCCCAATACCCCCTTCGGTCTTCCGATGATTTCCCCTTTTGCCCTAGCTTTGAAAGGAAAATAGGTTGTCAGTTATATTACTAAATGAACCAATCAAGATTTTTTTGTGGGACGATGATAAAGGTTTAATAGAAAGTATCTCACGTTATCTCACACTCGAAGGGCATCAAGTAACCAGCACCACAGATATAACTAAGGCGCTTGAGTTGCTAGCTAAAGAACCGTTGCCTTATGATGTAATTTTGCTGGACATTTTTGATGCTGAAGGTAACCGAGCGGGTATCAGGCTTTTAGAAGAAATCAGTTCTCGTGATACAACTGTGAAGGTGGTGATGCTATCAGCAGCAAGCCAAATAGATGAAGCTGTGAGTTCCCTTAATTTTGGGGCTTACGGTTTCTTAAGGAAAACTCAAAGTGGACCGGCAGAAATCCTAAATATGGTTCAATTGGCCGCTCAAGCAGGACGGGCTGAAAAACTTCACAAACAAGAGATGACACGAATGCAAGGCTTGCAGCAACATCTGTTTCCTACTACAGCACCGAAATTGCCAGGCTTCAGTATCGCAGCACAACAACGTTCCGCGGACGAAGTCACGGGGGATTTCTATGAATTCATCGACTTCCCGCCAAATGAGATGGGAATATTCTTGGGCGATGTGATGGGACATGGAGTTGCCGCGGCGTTTGTCACAGGAATAATGTATGCCATTTTGTCCAGTATGAAAGAAACAGCAACGCCTGACACTGAGTTTCTCGTAAGGCTACATAAACGCTTTAGTTCTCTTATCAATTCCGCAGGAGATGGGACATATATCGCAGCGTGTTATTGCATATTAAATAGCGCCGAACGCACCATGCGATACTGTATATTGGGAAGCACCCCGCCAATATTTGTTTATCGGCATGCTACTGGGCAATGTTTAGCAATTCGGGAAAATGTAGAATTGTTTATCCATACTGAACTCCCGTTCAGTGTAGATTTCTTAGCCTGTCTGGAGCTCGCGAGCGGAGATATTATCGTCCTCTGCACCGATGGAGTTGCGGCTTTTGATGAGGATGCCAAAGCTGCTACGCAACTTATAGAGCAGATTGTCATAGAAAATCACCAAAATTCCGCGGAGACAATAGCAGGAAAAATATTGGATGGTGAGTTTAACGAGTACGATGATAAAACTGTGGTAGTTGTTAAGGTTTCATAAAAGTCGCGGAGATGCCACACTGATGACGAGGCTTGCATAGCTTAAAGGGTGAGAATAGCAAAGAGATGAATACAAACAAGGTAATTTTGCTAGAAGCTAATTTAGCAACAAGAAACGCTTTGAAAAAATGCTTGGAAGCGCTTCTGGAAGCGACGGAGGTTTATGCTCCCGAATCATGGAAAGCATCTAATTTCCGTGATATGGCAGTAGAAGCGCATGAAAACTGTTGTTTTCTAATCAATCATGACTCGAAAAGCTACTTCCTAAATCAGTTGATAGATGGGAAGGGATTTTTGGGAAGACTTCGTAAGTACGGTATAGATGTCCCTGTGATGATTTATGGATATCGAGATGATGATAAGAATTTAAGTGAAGTAGCCTCTGCAAAGGCTGAAAAGCAGTATACGTATCTCCAAAAGCCTTTGAAACTAAATGAGCTTTTGGTTGTCTTACAATCTCTCGGTTTTGGATAAATGGATAGAGAAAGGAGAATAACTGAATGGTTCACGAAGATAACAATCAAGAAATAAATTTGGCAGACGAAGAAGAACAAGCCATGAATATTGTGGAACAATGGGAAGAAGAGCTAACATCGCAAGAGTTATCAGACTATAGGATTGATATAAACCTTCTGAAAGGATGTATTAGGCGACAAAATTGGGACACGCTTTATCAACAAAGCGGGACTATTATGGAAGAAGCGGAGGGGGCTCCCAATCCAAATGTTGGCGAAACATTAAAAACTTCCGCACATAATTTGAAGAATATTGCTCTCAGGCTTCGCAACCGCGATGCATCAGTTGGCGAGGAAGAAGAAGCGTCTGTTTCCGCACAGAGACTGACAACTGATACAAAGGAGGAACCTATCAAAATAAACCTACTCTTGGTTGATGATGAGATTAAAAAACCTTACAATGAGATGGTAAAGGTAAGAACTACTTTAAAAAAATATTTCGCCGAAAATGATGAGTTTCGTCTGGGCGCAATCTATGAAGAAGAATACGGAAGAAAGGCAATTGAGAGAATCAAGGAAGATGGCGATATTCAAGTTGCAATTTTGGACCACGAATTGCACGAAGAGGATGAATACAATGGCACCACGCTTATGGAGGAAATTAAGAAAATTCGCCCTGAAATTGATGTCTTTTTATTGACAGTTTACAATCCGATGAAGTTTATTAAGAATCAGCAACAAGTGCGATTCGATTCCGTCTTTCAGAAGGGCGAAGAGGAATATGACACGTTATACCTTCAGATTATACGATGTCTAAAGAAAAGGTGTCAAACTCCGTTTTTCGATGACCTGATGGAGTATGCTAACAGGCCTGTGGACACATTTCATGCTCTACCCCTTTCACACAGCAAATCCCTGAAGAAATCCACTTGGATTCGCCGATTTTTAGATTTCTATGGCGACAAACCTTTCCGAGCTGAGTCTTCTGCAACTGCCCCCCCGTTAGATTCCTTGTTGAGTCCTAAGCGCGGTTTAGAGAAAGCTCAAAAGCTAGCGGCAAAGGCTTTCGGGTCATACAAGACTCGCTTTGTCACCAATGGCACTTCCACCGCCAACAAGATCGTCTTGCAAGCGATTGTCGAACCCGGCGATACAATCTTAGTAGACCGCAATTGTCATAAATCCCACCACTACGGGATTCTTATAACCGGCGCAAAGCCTATCTATCTCGAACCAAGACAGGTTCCAGGTTACAATCTTTATGGTACTGTTCCTAAGGAGAGTATAGAGGCTGCGCTAAAAAACTATCCTGAAGCAAAAGTCCTTCTGCTGACAAATAGCACTTTTGACGGGCTCCTCTATGATATTGCTAAGATTGTCGAAATAACAGAAAAGAATAACACAGAGAAAAACTCAGAGACAGAGATGTTTCCAAATACCAAGGTGTTTGTTGATGAGGCATGGTTCGGTTACGCAAATTTCCACCCTCGCTTCCGCGAACGCTGTGCTATAAAGGCTGAAGCACACTACTCAACGCAATCGACACATAAGACGTTGAGCGCCTTTAGACAGGGTTCAATGATTCACATAAATGACCCGGAATTTGAAGACAAATTCCACTACATGTTCGAAGAGAGTTACTACACTCACACTACAACCTCCCCAAATTACGGTATCCTCGCTTCTCTCGATGTCGCCAGGATGCAAGCCGTCATGGAAGGATATAAACTGGTGGATAATGCGATTAAGTTGGCGGAAGAGCTAAGGACGGCGATAGCAAAATCGGATAAATTGAAAAAGTACTTCAAGGTTCTCGAAGAGCGCGATATGGTTGAGGCAGGAAATCCCGACAATGTTATGCTGGATCCGACGAAGATTACACTTGGGATTAGCAATACAGGCATTTTTGGCAAAGAGTTCGCACAAGAATACCTGCTTGAGAAACATGACATTCAGATAAACAGGTATACTCATAATACCGTACTTTTCATTGTACATATTGGTGTTACAAGGGGTGCTATTTGCAGACTTTACGATGCTCTTGTTGATATCGCCGAAGAACTGGACAAGCAAGAACGTTTCGGGCAAAAAATCCAGAAAATCGAATTCGACAAAATACCTGAGAGCGCAGGAATGCATCCTTGCTATGACATCCCCAGAAAGGCTTTTTATGCTAAAAGTCAGGAGCGGGAAATTGTTTCAGACGATGGGAAGGGGATAAATAAAGGATTGGAGGGCGCCGCTGCCGCACGCCTGATTGTACCGTATCCACCTGGTATTCCTATTCTGGTACCTGGAGAGATAATTACGCCTGAAATTTTGGAATGCATTCGCGATATGGCAGAGCATGGCGTAGAAATTCATGGTTACAATGATAAAAAGAAAACCATCAGAGTAGTGAATGATACTCTTGGGCAATAATCGAGTACACAGAATAAGGCAAGACAAAAAGCGAAGATGTTTTCGGGAGATAAAATAAGTGGATGTTTTTAAAGTATTATTGGATTTGGCGGATAAAATAGCAAGCGAACAATCGAATTATTCTTTTTGATAGGGGTAGATACGGGATACGATACCGTTGGCGAATTCCCAAGATGTGCAATTTAACGGCATTTCAGAGATTTTGGCTAGCGGATTTTATGCTAACGGATTAAAAAAAGACAGAAGAAATCCGCTAGCTCCAAATCCGTTAGCTTATCATTTTGGTTTACTCCAATCGCCGATTTTTAGAAGGGAAACCGGTTGATATACTCAACCGATAATTGGCTAAATAACAGGCTTTCTGACGTTTCCTTCACCACTCAATCTGACGGATAGACCAAAATTGTTCCGATACTACGTAAACCCCACTATGGAATTTGATAAAGTGCCTAACATTGTCATTTTGTTTGAGTCGAATGCGCTCATTTTTGCATTGCCTGGTTCAGGTCGCTTTTAGTGAACCCTAATCGCATAAGTCTTGGAATATACCCTTTCGGGGGGATATGCAACCGAAACCCAGGTTGGTCGCCTTGCCGCTCATCCCTCCCGATTATTCGGGATTTCGAGCGAACGAATCCCCTCGTGGCGCACACAGAAAGTCGGGTTAAGCATTCCAGGTAGCGTCCAGAATGATGTTATTTTACACCCTAAGAGATTCGCATCCAAAATTTCGTTATTGATTATCTGGTTTTGTAGAGTAAAGAAACTCAGTCAAATACTGTTGTAAGACTTACTTTGATTGCTTTACCAGGTTTCTTGTCCTTCCGAAACCGCAATTTACCGTCGAGCTTTTTGTTGCTCTTGTCAGTTAAGAAAACCTACGTTTTCCTGTCGTTGGAACACCGATGAACACTGACTTTCATTGCTTAGGGTGTATTTTTGCACGAATCTGGACGCCACCCGATTCTGAAAGTCATTATAATGGAGATTCTCTGAGATACGTCCAAAAATCAAGCAACATTATTTTTGAAACTCAAGGGTCGATTTTACGTATGATGGAAATATGACAATCATGTGATGTTAAGATTTTTGGCTTGTATGTTTTAGAACCTCTTACATTTTAAGGCATTGGGGTCAAGGGTAAAAATTACTGGCAGTCAGAATGACTGTCAAGTGACAATCAGACTTTTAGCGGAAGGCTTTGCCTGGCGCGTGCGATCGCACGCGCGGCCAAAGCACCGCGGGAGTGTATCAAGAAATGCATAAACTTACTGTAGCTAAATATGCTCGTCTTATGAACGTCAGTGAGGCAACTGCGAGACGAAAAGTAAAATCGGGAGAACTTAATTCAGAACTGATTGACGGTGTTACTCACATCATATTAGAACGATTGCCAACTGATAGTCAAGGTGACAATCAATCTCTTTTAGTTGCACACCTTCAGGAAGAAATAGAACGACAACAGGCTGAAATAGAATACTTACGGAATGAACTGTCTGAATCCCGTCAACGCTCCGACACTATCATCTTGCAACTAACCAAACAATTGGAAACACAAACACTGATGCTTGAAGATATGCGCAATAGGTCATTTTGGCGTCGTATTAAGATAGCGTTTCGCGGTGCCATACTGTCGAGGCCTTCCGCGATTAGATTTAGCTCGCCTCCTGTAACTGAGCAGAGGGGGATATGATGCGTCTCTATATTGTAAAGAGATTTGTAAAAAATGCACATTTTAAGTTTTCACGTTTGTGAAAAAACACTCCATACCTTATTTATGCACCTCTTTTTTAACCTTCTCCTGATTGGATTTTTCCTCAGTGTTGATGCGGGGTTGGAGAGGGATGACTTTTGATAAGTTGGACGAAACGTTTCTAATGCAGGTATCATTCTGCCCGATACCCTAGCTTGGTTTGTTGGTGGTCCAGTTGTTGGGCAAGCTGCAGAATGGTGATGTCTGAGCATTCGATGGTACGACTACTCCTCCGAGTTTCCATTTTTGGCTTGCCCTTTCCATGCCTTTGTAACAGAGATAAGTTGATCTGCAAGATTAGCTAATAAAGGTATCAGTCCAATTATTTTCAAAAATAATTTGTAGAATGTTGACTCGCCAATAACCTTTATAACAACTCCTACAAAAGTTAGAATTGGAAAACCCAAAATTGCCGTTACCAATCCAACTAACACCGCTTGAAAGTTAGTCAATTTTAACTTTGCAACTAAAACAGCATATTCACCCATTATAAATCCGAATCCAACAATCAGTATAAGCATACTGACGCCCAAATCCACTAGTCTTGATGGTTGAGCCGGCTGAGATGGTTGTTGGCTGATTGGCGATTCAGATGGTCCTGACAATCCATCTGTTTGTTCTTGCATGACATTTGCTTGCAGCCACGTGGCCAAAAAGTGATTTCCAATCCTATACTGATTATTGACCAGCTTAATATATCCTAATTTTATCAATTCCGAAGGAACTGATAACGATTCAGTCTGCTCACCTCGAGCAATCCTGAGTAATATCTCCTTTTCTTTTTCCTCTAAATACCTATAATCTACGGCAAGTATCTCATTCAAATTCGCATCAAGTTGCGTGAGGTCCGCATCTGTTGGCACTCTCAAACTATTATCTTGCTGATATAATTTGTCGCATAAATATTGACAGAGATAAGGCTCACATGCGCTAACAGTAAGAGTTTCATCTATCACCTCATCCGCTACTTGTATTTTTATTTCTGCGTTCTTTTCTTGCCGAATTAACTTTCTTGCCTCTTTCTCGGAGATTGCGCCAATATACTCAATTCTAAACAATCCGATGAACGGGGTTGTCACCACCTCTTTCCGTGTGCGTAGAACTCTTGATGAAGCAATAATCATCCGCGGGCGAGGTTCTCTTCCTCCAATAACTGCCTGCAGTTTTGACACAAGCTTGCTACCCTCTTCACCTAGCTTTTCTATTCGCTCAATTTCATCTAACAAGAGCAGTAGCTTAATATCACGTTCATTCAGCCATCTACAAACATCATCGACTAAATCGGCAAAGTCATGTTCCTCCTCGGGCGGCTGATACTCCTCTTCTATCCCGATTTTTTTCAAATTTTCTTGACACTTCCTCAAAAAGGATTTCTTGATGTCGGCATCGCTGAAGCATTGCAGCATATCAATATAAACAGGAAACCACTCTTTCCTTTCCAAAGCACATTCTTCAATGGCATACAATACAGAAGTCTTCCCTGAACGCCGCCTCCCTAACAGCCAGATGTTGTTTTTACTGACATCTTGATAACATTTCTGAATCAACTCGTCTCGCCCATAAAGTTGAGAATGCGGCACGCGACCGCCAACAATATACGGATTAGCCATTTGTCCACCTTTCTTTTTCTGTCGGTGCTTTCCGAATCGCTTTTTTCTCCTTTTCGGAACGTGAAATGACGGTTTGGATGTCATCTTCGGTGATGGTCAAACGTCCATCGCTGATTGCCATATTAACCGCCTCATGGCAGAGCAATTGGACTAAATAGGGATTTCTCTCACTCCAGTTGATAATTGCATCAATAGCCTTGTCTTCGAAATGATAGATATTGTCCGCCGGCTCTTTAATCAAGGTTCGAACCTCTTCATCAGTAAAGGGGTTCATCAGTTTTCTCTTAAAAGGATTCCACCAGGGACTTTCCCTTTCTTCGAAATCCAAATGAATAGAGACACCAGTCAAAATTGCCGAGATATTTTGAGCATACCTTTGCGTAAAAATCGATCGGATTCTCGATTTCACTTTTAGCCCTAAGTCATTCAAAACATCACATTCATCCAACATGAAAATGAGTCGAATTTGCCTTCCTTCCGTCCCACCCTCTTCGAACTCCCCCAAAATAGCGCCAATTGCGTCTTGAAAACGATAAAAGTTGTCATCCTCTCCCTTGAGAATGGCGTCAAAGTCAAGCCACAGAGAATATTCGGCAACTTGACGCTTTGTTTCAATCAGCAACTTCTCGAACAACTCACCCTCTTCGGCGACATCTGAAATATCTATATAAAAAGGCAGATAGAGATATTCCTTTGTTCTCATCGTTTTAAATTCAACGGCCAACTTGTGTAAGAAAGATGTCTTGCCAATGCGGTTATCGCCCATGATGATAAAACTCGCGTTATGGATACTCGCTTTGATTTCTTGTAAGAGTGTTGTCCGCCCAAAAAACCTACTTTCCTCCATAACGGGAACACCAGGGGTATAAGGGTTATACTTTGTCTTCAAAGCATATTGACGTCTCTGATAAAGCTTGACTTGTATCGTCGCTAACACAATAAGCCCTATGATGGCTATTCCTCCGACAACGCCAAAAAATAGGGGAAGCCGATAAAAGGGAATAACCACTGAGAAATTCACCTTATAGTCCTGGCTCTCATATCCATCAGTGTCTCTGACTTTCACAGAAAGGACGTACTCATCCTGCTTAAGGTCGTGAAGTGAGATTGTCGATTCTTTTGAATAATCCGACCAATCTTCCTCGTCTAGTTGATATGAATACTCAAGCTGTTCAGAAGGTGTTTGTAAATCCCATCCCTTTAGCGTTAAGGTGAATTTGTTTTTTTTTAATACGCCTAAATACGGTACTAAATCTTTAATAGTTGGAATATCAACTTTCACGTTGAAGCTAACAGCTTTTTCTAACGATATATTCCTGTCAGGGTCTTTGCACCTCGCGTATAAAATATGTGCCCCATCGGTCAGATCCTCGACAACGGCAGACTGATTGTGTCTAAACGGTGTCCAGTTCCCCATGTCCAGCTTCCAGCTATACTGTAGGTCAGTCTCGTCGCTCTGAAGGTCTTTCCCTAGTAGCGTGAATGTATAAGTTTCGCTTCTAATGGGAGCCGGGAAGTCGTCAATAAATACCTGCGGCGCTTGCTCATCTACTATCTTAACCTCAAAAAAGAGTAGTGCAGGCGTCCCATCCACATGCCCACTGTCATCCATTGCCCCAGCTTCCAGAGTGTGCTGACCGTTTGTTAAATTTTCAACCATAGCTATTGGAGTTGTGCTGTACTCACTCCACTTTTTTCCATCCAACCGCCAGGAATAGCGTATAGGCTGCAAACCACCTCGCGAACGAAATTCAAAGTTATAACTATTGATATAATGATTGAATTTAATCGGACCATCGGGAACAGTAATGATTTCGGTTTCAGGTGGCTCAGGGATAGCAACGATAAAAATGGCTTCCGCTGGGGCGGGGTCAATATGCCCATCCGTATCTTGGGAGCGGACCCGGAACAGATGTTTTCCATTGTTGAGCTGTAGCAATTGCGGGGAAGTTTTGTTGGAAAATCCAGACCATTCGCCTCCGTCAAGTCGCCAGGAATATTGTAGTTGCTCGGTGGGGGTTTGTAAGTCACTTCCACGAAATTGAAAAGTGCAGTTAGAACTGTCAATTTTATCTGTTGGAGCATTCAAAATCTTGGTATCAGGAAACTGCTTTGCGACTGTAAATGTAGTCTCTGCAAACGCTACACGCCCATCGGCATCTTTGACTCGGACCTGGAAAAGATGTGTTCCACTGCCGAGTTGGGACAATTGGGCAGAAGTTTCGCGGGAAAATTCAGACCACTTGCCTATATCGAGTCGCCAGGAATATTGCAGTTGCTCGGAGGAGGTTTGTAAATCACTCCCGTGAAATTGGAAGGTGTAGTTAGAATTGGTGATTTCACTTGTTGGGGCATTCAAAATCTCTATCTCAGGAAACTGTTTTGCGACAGTAAACGCTGTCTCCGCAGACGCGACATGTCCATCAACATCCTTGACACGAACTTGAAACAGATGAAAACCTTGGCTCAACTGTGTGAGGTGAACTTTTGTATTGGGAGAATAATCAGACCAGGCTTCTCCATCAACCCGCCATGCGTATTGTAATTTCAACGCTTCCGTTTGTACATCAGAACCTGCAAATGTGAAGGTGTAATCCGAGGTTGTTATCTCACGCTGGGGTGGATTAAGAATCTGGATAGTGGGCGATTGAGGTTGCTCTAAAACTCTAAGGAAAGCTCTTGCGGGTGTTGGCTCGATGTTTCCATCTGCGTCCTGAGTGCGCACTTCAAAAACATGGGTGCCTTTGGTTAGCCCCCTAAGTTGAGCTTTGGTCTCCTTTGAAAAGGTAGTCCATTCACCATCGTCTAACCGCCAAGAATATTGGAGTTCTTCTGATAGCGTTTTGGCATCTTCGCCGGTGTAGTGGATGATAACCTCCTCACTTCTTATCGGCTCAGGAATCTTTTGAAGCGTGGTTTTCGGAAATGCATTCAACGTGCCTCGCAGAGTAGCGGCAACCAAATCAGGGCGATGGAAGCGTTTTTTAAATGACTCGACGGAGTAAAGTTGATTGTCGAAGCGCCAGGAGATATAGCGCTCTGCATCAATGGAGTTGTCGTAGTAACCTTCGGGAGTGGCAACGATCCAGTTGTTTTGCTCAAGGGCGATAAAACGCGCTAACTCTTTTCTGCTATGAACTTCCCACAGCCTAAGTGTCTCGTCCCAGCTTCCCGATAGGACATAACGCCCATCAGGGCTGAATGCCACCGAGGTGACAAACCCCGTGTGTCCTATAAAGACGTGAACCATCTCTGCCGTTTCAACTTCCCACATCCGAAAAAGCTTTCCGTCCCAACTTCCCGATAGGACATGGAGACCATCGGGGCTGAACGCCACCGAGGGAACAGGGTCTGGCCCAGTAAAGACGTGTACCTGATTGCCAGTTTCCACCTCCCACAGCCTAAGCGTCTTGTCATCACTTCCCGATAGGACATAGCGACCGTCAGGGCTGAACGCTACCGACCAGACTTCCTTTGTATGACCAGTAAAGACGCTAACTTGATTACCCGTTTCGACCTCCCATAGTCGGAGTGTATTATCATCGCCTCCCGATAGGACGTAATTACCGTCAAGGCTGAACGCTACCGACCAGACTTCCTTCGTGTGTCCGGTAAAGACACGAACCTGATTACCCGTTTCGACTTCCCACAGCCTAAGTGTCCCGTCCCAGCTTCCCGATATGACATAACGACCGTCAGGGCTGAACGCTACCGAGGTGACAACTCCCCTGTGCCCGGTAAAGACGTGGACCAGCTTGGTCGTTTTTACCTCCCATAACCTAAGTGTCTCGTCCCAGCTCCCCGATATGACATAACGACCGTCAGGGCTGAACGCCACCGAAGTGACGCCCTTTGTGTGCCCGGTAAAAACGCGGAACTGCTTGCCCGTTCCAACCTCCCACAGTCTAAGCGTCTTGTCTCCGATTCCCGATATGATATAATAACTGTCAGGGCTGAACGCCGCCGAGTTAATAACAAAATTCTTCGGGGGAGGCTTCCGGATAACCAGTTCAGTTGGGTGCCCTTTCTCCAGTTTAGGAGGTTCAGAAGAGGACGATTCCTGTTGTGCATATAAGCCTTGAGTTGTGAAGAGGGGCAATGCTAACAATATAAAAATCCAAAGCTTATGCCAAGGATTCATTAGTTATTCCACTCCTTCATCGAATTCACAGCATTGAAAAAAAGTCGACGTAGCACAGTTCCCGCCAGACAGATACTTTCCTGTAAAGTGTAGAATCCATGTTATGAAGATAATTTAAGACCCAATCGAAATGTTAGACCATTTAATTTCAGCGTAGGATAGCGTAAAAATGATCCAGGAATGCGAACTTCCAATATTTCATCTACCTCATAATCTCCTCCCATACCCGTAGTTCTTGTAACTTTTTTTCCTGTTTTGTGCCGTACATACCATTCATCCATCGTTCTATAGTGCCGCCAGCCAACTTCAGCAAAAGGCTGCAAAATCCTATACCACTCCTTGTTGGTAACTTTAACCCCAATGCCCAAAGAAAATAAAAAGTTAATTGTATCGTCACTAACATTACTATCATCCGTGACGATTTTTAGCTGGGAAAAAATTTTGTCTGCATTTGGAAGAGCCTGATACATCAAACTATATCCCATACCACCGCCTATGTAAACATCTAAAAAGTCAGGCGTTAGAGGTATTTTATACTTAGCAGAGATATCCACTTCCCACCCCCAAATTGAACCCATATTGAGACGACCAAATTGACATTCAAAAACTCTAGATTTATCAAGCCATTGCAGACCAGAACTTAATCCATAGTAGTTAGCTTGGGTAATATCTTTGTTAGCAAGATACGGATTTCTTTGCGAATTAACGGGGATTGATGAATAATTGATTGATATATAAGGTTCCAAAAAACCCACCTTCCTATACCACCACGAATTAGACATCGGGAATTCTTCCACCTTATGTCCCACCTTAATTCTATATCGGCCTTTTAGAATACTCGCCCTAGAATATTCAGAGTTTACTGACCTAATCTTTACCAGACCGATGTTCGCCTTTTCTTTTCCATCAAATTCACCTTTGTCTGGCTCAATAAGCTCTTCCCCTAAACGATACACTTTGAATACCATTCCTTTTTTTATTCCGTCAGATTGTCCTTTATTAATAACAACTTTACCGATGCCCGCCTCGATAACTTGAGCTTCCAAACTGTAAATTGCACGGAGTTTTTCCTTAAACTGATAAGCAACATTATCAACTGCCTTTGTTTTAGCAATATTCTCATTCGATTCAAAAGAGTTACCTATTATCTCTACATCTTGTGGCTCCCGTTCCATCGCGAGTATCTTTACTGTTGCAGAAATTTCACCATAGTATCCCGAAGAAGAACCACGCTCTGCTAGGTGGAATGTTGCCTTACAATCATTGACATTTCCCAAAATAAGATTTCGGGCGGAAAGGTAACGCCCAATTTCACGCGCTTGACCTGCATTAATACTTACTCTTCCTGACATTCCTAATCCAAGCTCATTCAATACTGACTCGACATTTCGCCGATTCACTACTTTGAACCGTCCAAGATCAGCAATCTGAAATCTTATTCTATTAGTCAGATATTCCACTATCTCTCTATCGACGTTCGGAGGACCATCAAAACCTAAGACTGCTATTCGTTCTGTCTTATAAGTTTTTTTCTGAAGTTCCCGAGCCAAAAGTCCGCTTGGTAGTAGTAAAATAACCAACGAAATAAAAATTAATCGTTTTTGCAATCTTGAGTAGCTTAAACTTGTCATTGTCACACCTTGGAAGCATAGAAAATGTTGACTAATACCAGCTATCGGGTATTTCCTATGTTTTTCCGTTTTCCTTGTTTTCCTGTTGTCGTTTTCCCTGAAACTTCGGCCGTTTGGGGCGCAGACGGAGGCAGTCTCATATGCTTCCCTGAGTATCGGATCTGCGAGCAGGGATTCCACTGCTTCTGGTGAGATGCCAAGCAGCCGCTTAATCAAATCTGCTGCCTTTGAAGCCGTGAGCTTAGCATCTCCCGTTATCAACTCACCGCCGAGTTTAATCACAATTTCAGCCAGTGACATGCGGTGATATCGGTAAATATAATCCTTGTAGGAACGATAGGTTATTATCCGAGGGTGAATAGAAAATCATACACCTCTTGTCGGGGGGATGTATGAAATACATTACATATAAAAATGTCATCCTTTACTGTTGTTTTCTGTGTTTCTTTCTTGCTTGTTCTTGAGCGGGTTGAGGCATGGATATAACTTTTGAGTTGGACGAAACATACGTTTTGTGTAACTCGTAAAAATCCGGAACAGCAGAGCGTAACTCCTCCTCACCAGCATACAAATACACCTCTGTAGTAGAAAGATGCTTATGCCCCAATAGCTCTTGCAGCACTTTTATATTACCGCCCGATGCACGCAGCGCATAATTGGCGAAGGTTTTCCGCAGAGAATGTGTGGTAACCTGTCCGGGCAATTCACAAGCATCGAAGGCATCCCGAAAGATATTATGCGCTTGCTTTCGTTTCAGACGACCACCCTGTCGCGAAACAAACAAAGGCGCGTCTTTGGCTAAAGATTCCCCCTCTTGTGCGCG
>SDBU01001238.1_pt1 | contig 37185 bp, 35 predicted proteins | sample 2277071 | NCBI WGS metagenome assembly SDBU01 (sample SAMN10397929, study PRJNA504765) | marine sediment metagenome | isolation source: marine sediment core GS08_GC12, 126 cmbsf | place: Arctic Ocean: Gakkel Ridge, Loki's castle | collected 2008 | reverse complement strand
GTCTGTTAAATCCCAAATATTTGGTCACCCCCTAATAGGTAAATTGATATCGTCTTTTGGAAATATGCATTACCGAATGATTGTTAAATGGATCCCATTGATTGGGAAAACAATTATGCGCACACTTTTGAACGTTATTAAAGTATTACTTAAAAAGATTTCTATTTATTGCTGCACTGGATAAATGCATTTATCAGTTTACTCTCTGGAAAACTATACAGGAATTACATCCGCCAAATCCGAAAGCATTCTTTAGTATAAACTCCTGTTGAATATCTTGCGCTTTTTCAGGAACACAGTCTAGTGTAATTTCAGGGTCAGGAGTGTAGTTGATGGTTGGAATCAATATATCATTGATCATCCCTTCCATGGCAAAGATTGATTCAATAGCACTAGACGCTCCCATGGCATGCCCTATCAATGACTTATTGGCGGTAACCGGTGGAATACTGCGACCAAAAATCTCTTTCAACGCTTCAAATTCTACCTTATCGCCGACTTTTGTTGAGGCGGCATGAGCGTTTACAACATCTATATCTTCAGATGATATGCCGGCATAAGCAATGCTTTCCCTAATACATCTTGTGACGGTTTTAAGATTCGGAGCCACAAAATGGTATGCATCCGATGTCATACTCCATCCCGCAATTTCTATGTTATATTTCAATCCGTGAACTTCGGCAAATTCCCTTGTGGTAATGATTATACTGCCACAACCTTCTGATATTACAAATCCTTTCCTATCTAATGAAAATGGCCGACTGATCCTTTTGGCTGGTTCAGATAGCTGGCCGTCCCATGAGCTGTATGCCCCGTTCATCGTCGCAAAACCGGCTACAATGGGTTCAACTAGTGCAAAATCCACTGCCCCGCATATAACAACATCAGCCCTACCTTGTTCCAACAGTATAGACCCAATGGTCATAGAGGTAGCACCGGTCGCACATGCAGTTATTGTAGAAGTAATAGGACCAGTTGCCCCAGTCAGAATTGAAATTTTTCCTCCAACCATATTAATGCATGAATTGGGATTAGTAAAAGGATGAGGAAGTCTGCCCTCTGAAACCATTTCCCTGTCTGCCTTAATAATGGCATCTTGTCCTCCGACTGCTGAACTGAAGGTAATTGCGACTCTTGGCGCGATATCAGTAGTTATTTCGAGCCCACTCTTTTCCAGAGCGCGTTGCACTGATAACATTGCATACTTAAAAATTGGTGATTTCCACTGAGCCAGTTCACGGTGTTTTAAAAAGGGATAGGGAGTAGAATCAATATCATCAACCTGCCCTGCAACACGAACAGGAAACTTCTCGCTTAGAGGAAAGCGTGTAAGTTCACCAATTCCACTTTCACCTTTAACTGCCCTGGACCACTGAGTTCTCAGTTCGATACCGAGTGGCGAAATTGCATCATATCCAATGATTACAGCTTTTTTTTTATTCATGGGAAGGTAATATTCGATATAGTTATCCAGAAAACCTTTTTTTATGATATTGCGAGGAGGTCCGCTAAAGCGGAGAAAAAGTAGAAAGATTATGAGCTGATAATCTCAAATATCAAGCTATATTTACCAGGGTATATATCTGTACAATTTTGCAAACATCTCATATACTTCAATCCAGTTCTGAAGATCCTCGGTAGTTCTGATATGAGCTCTTTTATTTACCATTACCCAGCTCATGGTGGCTGCTCCATCTTTACAGGTTGAGCATTCCCTGGTCTCGGAAGTACAACATCGATGCATGGTTTTAAGATCAGATGCCCAACGGATAAATTCAATCAACCTCTTTGGTTTTGGATTTCTATTGTCCAACGGCTGAGTAACGGAAGGGCACTCGTTCCAGCCAAAGGTTCTGCCTAGCATTTTCCCTGTGGTGATTACCTTGTGATAGTATTTTGCGGATATGAAGGTATCGGAATATTTATCAAGCATATCATCCAGTTCCGCCCGCACATCTTTCAGTTCCTCATCTTTCCAGTAAAAACCGTCAACATTTTCATCATTAGAGAGTAATTGAATATGTATCTTCAGCCCTACATCCCTTACTTTTTTAATAATCTGTTCTGTTTTTCCTATCTGCGTAGGTGTCATTGTATATAAATAATAAGCATTTGGGTCACTCTTATAATTCTTGCTGGAAATAGCAAAAGTATCTTTTCCCCTGAGAATTTTTTCATCCTCTTCATCACCCCACAGGGAGATTCCGACCATCATATCAGGAAACTTGTCTCTTGGTATCTTAATAAGACCGTTGGTTGCGCACATGGTTAATACACGTTTGTAAAACGCCTCCACTCTGTCAAGGGCAAGTGCTGGTTCTCCGCCGATCAAGATGGCCATATTGACGCCTCTTTTAATCTCTCGGGTAATAAATTCTTCCCACTTTGTTATATCCATCTCTTCGTTTGCGGCCTTATCCTCTCCTGATGAGAAAAAGAAACACCCCCTACAACGCAGGTTGCACCGATTGGTTACATCATAAATCGAGCTACGGATATTGAGTTTTGATATTTTTTTATATCGTTTATACCATTCTTTATTCAGTAATGAACTGACTGTCTTCATTTAAGATTTCTCCTCCATTCCTATTAATCTTCGAAGATCCTGTGTCCAGGTGGGGAAACCAGTTCATTGCAGAGGTTTTTCTCTTTCTCATAGTCCATGACCCATACGGCCAAATAGGTATCCACATAATCAAGCCACGCTTTAAATGTTAAAGGGTGGGCAGCGTGGTGGAACAGCCGCGCCGTTACGACGGCACTGCCAGCAGCATAATGTCTGCAATCCGGACAATCCGTATCCGGAACACAGCAGGCTACACTCCTGTCCCAAGAAAGGTCTGTTCGGTACTGTCGGAATGAGCGACCTAGTCCCACATCTGTTGAGGGGTTCATCCTGGGATATGAACAGGCATAAAGATCATGAAGCCCGTATTTATGGGTATGTGCAACGATATTATAGGACGAGAACAGCACATTTTCAGGATATTTCTCCATCAGTTCCATCATAGTTTTCCGTGTAAGTAAAAGAGATTTTTCTGTATGCTTGAGGTTACCATCATATCCTACCGGAGCGGAGAACATGTTAAAGGTGACCTTACAATCGTAATCTACAAGGACTTCCAAGATCTCATACATCTCATCAATATTATCCTTGGTAAAGGTATAGACAAAGACAGCTCTGGAATCACCTTTGTAATTTTCAATCTGCCGCCTCAATATATTCTTGGCTTTCCGGATATGCCGACTTGTCTCATCATTTCCCCAGACCGAAATGTGTATCCTATAACCAACAGATTTAGGGATGTATTTTATACCATTAGTCGCAATGGCACCAAGGGGTATCTCCTGATAGCATATTTCACAAAGTTCCGGAACCAAAGACGGTTCAGCCCCTGCAAGGACAACATAGGTGATCCCCCTTTCCTTTTCCGTCTGCATGAGTTTCCGCCATGCTTCCGGATCTAAATTGTCCTGGGTAAATTGTTTATCACCCTCGTAATAATAACATCCTTCACATTGGATGTTACATCTTCTGGTCATATCATAGGTGGATTCACGAAGAAAAAAATATTTGCGAACTTTTTCCCAGCGTTCCTTTATCACAGGGTCGGCCAATATCTCAGAAAATTTCCACACCTCTTCCGATTGGTTTTGTCCTGTAGTTCCATGACCTTTTTTTGAATACATACAATTTAAACGCTCCATGTAATGAATTTAAAATTTTAAGTTTCCAATTTTTTCTCAAGATATTTTGCAATATATCGAATTGTCGTTAGTTTCGGGTAATCATCTTCGTTGATCCTGATACCATATTCATCCTGGAGAACAAGTGCCACTGTTGCAAGGTCCATGCTGTCAATTCCCACTTCGTCAATCAGATCCACATCCGGGTCAAAAGTCTCGGATGTCACATCTTCCAATTTTAGCTCATTAATCATTACTTCCGCGACACGAAGGATAATTTGTTCGGTTTTCATAGTCATTCTTCTTATTCTCCTTTCCACCGGCTCCAACAATCAAATTGAGCCGTCCTGATTTTTACAGCAAATAATTAAATGAATTAATTAAAGTTGTCAATAGCATTTCATTCAAAGTTCCACCCAAAGACTCCCACGCCTCTAATTGATCTCCTATTTGAAGATATTGTACCGTTCCGTCTTCCATTACAACTGCATCTATCTCCACTATCACAGGCGTTTTAATGTTTTGGTAATGAAATCGATTGTTTTTTCATTATCCATTTTTCAAACTTTATAGTTCTTTTAAGGCGACACGGAAAATGAGAAAAAGCTGGTGCAGGAGTCTACTTTCTTGTATATAACTCTCAATTACAAGAGAGAGGGGCATAAAAATAACCTGAAAAGTAAACATAAATTTTAAGTCATCATTTTCCACAGAAAGAAAAAAGCAAATGAGTGAAAAACAGAGGATTTACCTTGTCAGTCCGAAAAATATGGATAATTTCTGGACCATGCAGGGTATGCTGGATGTAATCGGCGGGAAAAGAACCCTTATGCCGAACTCGGCCCTGGCGACCCTGATTGCACTGACTCCGAAGGATATCGATATTAAATATATCTACTGTGACGAAAATATCGATGGGATTGACATGAATACAGAGTGCGATCTTGTCGCCCTAACCGGATATACCCTTCATTCGCAAAGAATTCATGAAATCTACAAAGCCTTTAACAGGTGCAATATTCCTGTGGCCTTGGGAGGGGCGTTTGCCACACTCGAACCTGACAGGGCTCGAAAATCGGCCGATTACCTATTTATCGGCGAAGCGGAATATACTTGGCCTAGGTTTCTCAAAGAATGGCTGGATGATAAAGCCAAAACAGTCTATGAACAAAAAGGATATGTGGATATAAAAGACAGCCCTGTTCCTGATTTATCCTTTTTTAATGCGCGAAACTACGCTTATTTCACAGTACAGACCAGCCGGGGGTGCCCCAACAATTGTGATTTTTGTGATGTTGTCAAGCTTATGGGAAGGAAATACAGGACCAAATCCATTGGACAAATCATGACTGAGGTAAAAAACTCTTATGCTCTCGGTGCTGAAACTGTGTTTTTTTCGGATGACAATTTTGTTGTTGACAGGAAATTTACAATCAAACTCCTGACCGAGTTGATTGAATGGAACAAAGCACTATCGCGGCCACTGTCTTTCAGTACACAGACGACGGTTCAGGTGGGTGCGGATGAAGAAATTCTCAGGCTTATGGCCGATGCAAAGTTTTCCGTACTGTTTATAGGCCTTGAAACAACCAGGAAAGAATGTCTTAGGGAAGTTAATAAGGGACAGATGGTTCGTTTCGATCCTGAAAAGATTATACCGAAAATATCCAGTTACGGAATCATTCCTTTTCTGGGTATGATTGTCGGTTTCGACCATGATGATGCATCTATATTCGATGAATTCGAGCGTTTCCTTGATAAAACGTCAAGCCCCATTGCCTCAATCAGTATTCTAAATGCTCCCAAACATACCGTCCTTTATAGCAGGATGAAGAAGGAGGGGCGGCTGATTGAGGATTTCAGAGGTTTCTGGCACTTTTCAACCAACATTGTCCCAAAGCAAATGAGTTGGGAGGAACTGCATAACGGTCATAGGGACCTTTTCAGAAGAATTTATGAGCCTGAAAATTTTGAAAAAAGACTTATCAACTGGCTGGCCGGCGTAAAGTATTTTACTCCTCTGTATTCGAACAGGAAAAGGAATTTCTACAGGATGTTTAAAGTCATCAACATATTCAAGCATTTTCTCTTCCGTGTACCTGCTCCTATGAGAAATTCGTTTCTTCGTATCATCAAGGAAACCTGGAAAATAAATCCGAAATTAATTTCAAAAACTATTTCAATAATGGTCCAGTATTGGCACTATTACTACTTTGCCAACAAGAAATGAAAGCATGAGGTCGTTCCATCTCTTTACGATAGGAACATTCAACAGGGAATAGGGATTAAATTTAATGAAATTTAGGCTGATCTACCCAAAATGGGCCAAACTTAAAAGACAAACTGAATTCCATCTCCCACCGCATGGCCCTGTTGTTTTTTCTGCTTCTTTACCTGAGGATGTCGAGGTGGAATTTATCGATGAAAATTTAGAAACGATCTGTTTTGATGACCCGGTTGATTTTGTGGGCATATCCATGATGTTAACCGTTCAGGTAAAAAGAGGGTGGGAGATCGCCGATAAATACCGGAAAAAAGGCATTAAAGTTATTTTTGGTGGGATAGCAACAATGCTTCACACAAAAGAAACTCTACCCCATGCGGATGCTGTTTTTATAGGTGAGTCTGAAGGAAAAATGGATCAAGTATTTTCTGATTTTAAAAATAATAACCTGCAGAAATTATATAACTATTTAGATGACAGACCTCCCATTGAAATCATCGGTACTGCGCGAAGGGATATCTTGAAGAGAGACCTGTATAATTATAAAGGGATCCAGATGGTTGATCTTGTTCATGCATCAAGAGGTTGTCGCTTTCATTGTTATCCCTGCGCTGTTGCCTATCTTGGAGGTAAGAAATTCAGACCGCGCCCCATTGATAAATCCATTCAAGAAATGGCGAGTATCGATAATAATAGACTTTTTATCGTTGATAATTCACTGGCACAAGATACCCAATGGGAAATAGATTTATTCCGGGAAATGATTCCACTTAAAAAAAAGTGGTGCAGCCATCCCATAGAAGATAGACCGGAAGTATTAGATCTAGCAGCTCGAGCAGGTGCATGGTATGTTTATCAAGCTGTTTTTGATACTTCAGATTATATAAAAGATAGAATTAAACGGTACCATGATTATGGAATTGGTGTTGAAGGCACTATCCTTCTCGGTCTGGATACTCACACGGTAGATTATATTAAAAAGCTTATCGACTTTCTGATGGAAATTGAGCTGGATTTGGCTGAATTTACCATTCTTACACCATTTCCACATACAAAGGCCTTTGAAGACCTTCACAAACAAAAAAGAATATTTTCATATGATTGGAATGAATATTCCGGTGATAGGGTTGTTTATTATCCAAAACAAATGTCACCGGAAACCCTTCAAGAATTACTCGATTATGCATGGGACACTTTTTATAAAAATGAATCTCAACGGATCAAGATGTATAAGGTTCTTAAGCAGGTAATTACAAAAGAAATGGCGGATGACACATACAGACCCAGAAGAAGAGATCTGGCTTCTCGGGCTTTTGGCAGAGAAATGGGATAGTTTCATTCATTAATCCCAGAATTCCTCAATTCTATCTGTGTCCAATTATCGTGCAATTTGGTAATATTAGAGTCATAACAACCATTTAGCTTTTTGACGATATCTGAAAGGTCTCTATAATGATATTCTTTTTTCGAATTCGTCCGGGCCAATGATTAACTTAACAGTGCTGAAAGAACCGATGATAGCTCCGATGATCCCTGGGGCTTTAGCATTCTGCCCTGCAAGGAACAATCCTTTCACATTTGTACGATTCACTAATTCTGCAGAAAGTAGTTGTTGAGAAGAACGCAGAACTCCATAGGCTGAACCATTCGGACTGTTTACCCAGTCTCGTATGGTGAGCGGTGTATAGATATCAATTAAATTGACTTTGTGGAGGGCTCCGAATATCTCTTCGGCTTCGGTGATCAATTTTAATGCTTTCTTTCTTTTTATATCAAGATAATCATCGCCCCTGTGGCCAGACACAGTATTTTCCCATCGCTTCCAAAGTTCAAATTTATTCGGTATCAATATGGAAAGAATATTTTTCCCAGTCTTTTTATTTTTTTTTATTTGGTAAAATTTTATATCAGTTATTTTTCCGTATTTATCCGTGTCCACTTTGAAAATATTGTAAGGTATTTCTTTGTGAGATATAGCATCAACTTCGACAACAAGACCCAGAATTCCGATAGTATTTTCCAGTTGCAGGATACGTTTCCTGTATGAAGGTCTAGTTGCTCCTTTGGGAAGCATTTCGAGAAGCATTTTTGGGTGTATAGCGCCAATAACTATTGGTGCTCTTAAAATCTCACCGGATTTCAACTGAATCCCTTCAACAATACGGGAATTTATACGAACTTTCTTAACTTCGCTACCAGGAAGAATTTTGCCTCCAAGCGACTTAAAACGTTTAACAAAAGCGTCTGCCATTTCTGAACCGCTGCACTTCAATCGCCATGACGAAAATAAGTAGGTAGCGAGTACAATATGATGATAAAAAGAGGGACAACTTTCCAGTGGTACACCAATCCAGCTGCATGGAACGCCTAGAACCGCCCTCAAGCCTGGAGAGCATTTCAATTCGGTGAGGATCTTTCCAAACGGTTTTGAAAGCTCTAATATTGAAGCATCAATTTTTTTTGAGAATAAAATTTCCAGCTGGTGGATTTTTTTTGCAACGTACCTTAAGTTATCCATTATGGAAGTTATCTGGTGCTGTTCGTCCGGAAAAGTACTTCTAAGATTGCGTTCAAATGCATCAAATCCCTCCGGAAGATCAAAGACGTTTGATGGAATATCCGATCTATTAAAATTGATTGAATCAAAAAAATATTTATCTATGACTCCATCAGTTCCCATTCTCTCAACCGGGATTTCTGAGGTGACACCCATATAGTCGAAAAATCTTCGTAGTATCTGCCCATTATCCAAGGAACCCAAATAGTGGACTCCAACAGGGCATTCAATTCCTTTGCGAGTATAGCTCCGCATTAATCCGCCCGGAAGTCGATTTTTTTCAATTATAGTCACTTGATATCCTAATTTAGCGAGGATAATCGCAATTGAAATCCCCCCGATTCCGGAGCCGATTATTAAAACGTCGTTTTTTGTCATTTATTATCCATGTGTATTTCGGAGATTCTCTTTTTCAAATAAAGTATGTACTTGGTCCATCAGGTAGGAAATTGAGAAGGATTTACTTTTATAATCGGGCTTAATGCTATCGATGAGTTTAATCTCAATTGTGTTTCGAATATTAGTGTTGAATAAAAATTTTCCAGGTGGAAACAGAATGTTTGTATTTTTTATAAACAAGACTTTAATAGGCGCATTACAACGCCTTGCTATCCTGAATCCTCCTTTTTCGAACCGGCCAATTTGGCCATTTCGACTTCTCTTCCCTTCAGGGAAAATAAACAGATTACCTCCTGAAGACAAATAGCCCTCCATGTTTTCTATATGTTTGACCATCAATAAAGCTAAGGCTTCGCTAGTCGCAGGTGGGATATATCCGGATGTTTTCAAAAGCCAGCTAAAAAAAGGAATCTTAAATAAAATGCTCTTTGCAATCGTCTTATGTTTTTCAAACAAAGAGACCAGAAGAATCGGATCAAGGTAAGATATATGATTACAAAAAATAACTTTTGAGCGGATATTTAATACCTCGTCCTGAATACACAATTCCAGTTGAGGTAGTAAAGCTTTGACAAGAAAAAAAAAGCCTTTAAAAAAAATGCAATTAAGCTTTTGAAAAGCAATTTCACGGTTTGCAGAGAATAAAAAGGTAATGAGATAGACCGGAAAAAAAAGGATAAGATAACCAAAAATAAAATATATCCAGAGAGATAGAGTTATTATAAAATCAATAACAAGCTTGTTATATTTTAAGGAAATAGGCATCTGTAGTTTATTGGAATTCTTTGATGACCAAACAGGTATTCACTCCACCGAAGGCAAAATTTTGAATCGCTGCTATTCGGGTATTATGTTCTTTAAACTCCATTGAGTGTCGGATCATAGAGCAGTTTTCATCTACATTCTCCAGGTTCAATGTGGGTACAATAATTCCCTCTTCCATCAAGTACAACGTAATAATTGTTTCAATAACCCCGCACGAACCCATTGTGTGGCCCGTATAACCCTTGAAACCGGTAACATATGGCTGATTTCCATATACCGCATGAATCGCCTGTGCCTCTATTTCATCTCCCTTTTTTGTTGCAGTGGCATGGGCGCTTATAAGGTCTACCTCATCAGGACTAATCTTGGCATTATGCAATGCGAGTTTAAGAGTTTGTGTTATCCCATTGAGATCCGGGAAAATCATATCTCCCCCATTGTTATTGCATGAAAATCCAATTACTTCTGCTAGAATATTTGCGTCACGTTTTTTTGCAAACTCATACTCTTCCAGCAATACTGCCCCTGCCCCTTCTGCAACGACCAGACCGTCTCTGTTTACGTCAAACGGGCGGGGTGTAAGGTGCGGTGTGTTATTAAAGGAAATCGAGCAAGCAAGTAAGTTATCAAATACAGCTACGGTAGAGATGTCGTATTCATCTGCTCCTCCACAAATCATTGCATCTTGCATGCCATATTTAACCGCTTCGTAGCCATAGCCAATCGATTGACTGCTGGTTGTGCACGCAGTACAAGAAGAAATTACCCTACCTTTTATGCTAAACATTTTTGCTATATTGGCTGCAGTGGTATGAACCATTAGTTTTAAATACCCGGCCGGTCTGAATGATGAAGCGCCCGAATTAGTATCTTGGAATAATTTTTGGTATATTTCTCTCTGTACGGTTGGACTCCCATGCGTTGACCCGAAAGCAACCCCCAGCCGACCGGATGAGATAAAATTACTTTCCAAACCTGAAATACCTATGACTTCCTTGGCCACCTGACAGGCATAGTATGCAACTGGTCCCATGGTCTTCCGAAATTGACGCTCAAAACTGAAATCAATTGAGTAATCTACGGTTCCGAAGACTTTAGAATGAAGATCATGAGAGAAGAATTCATCTTCGCGCAATTTTTTCACACCGGAGATCCCGTTCACAAGGCTGTCAATGATCTCCTCTTTTGAGTGACCAATAGGTGTTATGGCAGCCGCGGCTGTAATGACTACTCTTCTTTCCATAATTTTTTCTACTATAAATAAAAAAAGATACCCTTATCGACCTAACGAGGACATGGTTAGATTCTTGGTTCTGAATTTTTTGCTTTTAACGGCAAAAAATATTGACCGGCCTTGTTCGGGTTAGGCGTTTAATACTGAAATTTGCATTTTTGTGGTAAAAGGTTTTTCGTTTGAGGATTGTACTCTCTAAGTCCTTGTTTTAGCAATTGATTCAATATAGTCACAAATCTGATTTATAGTCTGAATATCCATTGCTTTTTCTTTTTCTTTCTGGGACAACTGTATCCCTAATAATTCTTCAATCTCCAATAAGAGTTCTATGGCATCAATACTGTCGAAATTGTGGACATTTCTCAAATCGTCATCTAGTCCAGGATTTTCAATCTCAAATACCTCTTGAAATATTTTAATGATTTTAGATTGTATGTCTTCACGTGTTATTATATGATTCATTCCATCCATTTTCACTTTTATAAGTTTCAGACAAAAAAATCATTGGAGTAACGCCGATTCAATTTCTTCAATCGCTTTATATTATGGAAAGCGCCTCTCAAATATACATAAATTCCAATTATCTGCGGTATTTATAAAAAACACTAGACCATTAATACTACTTAAATATTACAATTATGTCAAGAAAAACATGAGGTTTCCCTGCACATCAATTTTGTTGAAAATAAAGAAAGCTTCTTGGGGCATACTTGTTAATTAAATTTAAACCTGATGCTATTAAATTGTAATATACAGTTTCACTTATTTATTTTAGTCCCAAGAAACGGCTCAAAATGAAACCACTCCAGAGGATGTTGTTGAAGGTTATGTTCCAGAAAATTTGCATATGTTTGGACGGAATTTTTAATGACCGCGTTTCTATCAGATCGAGAAGATGCTTTAAGATATATGGGTTTTGATATAGTAAAATGATACTTCCTTTTTCCAGTTCGAAAAGCAAAAAAGATAAATAGCGGTACTCCTGAAAGAAGGGACAGAATATGCGGCGCTTTGGGAAGATGGACCTCGTATCCCAAAAATCGAACTGGAATTACAGGCTGGTCTTTATACCATATCATATCTCCTGTTAATGAAACTAAGCCTCCGTTCTTGAGAAAGTGTATGGCCTCAATTATATCAAAAGGTGACAGACTGTTTTGATCCGCCGTGATAATCTTGATCCCACTTTCAGAAAGGCTATCCTTTTGAATCTGCTCGATCTGTTCCTTTTGCTTGGTGCCGATATAAAGAAGCAATTTGAGTTCATCTCGCTTCTTCTTAAACAGATGCGCAGCAATCTCCCAGTTGCCCATATGGGACATGAGGATAATTCCCCCTGTCTTTTTGTTTATGGCATCTTCTATGTATTCCCATCCTTCTGAAGTATAAGAGATGCTACTTGGTCCCTGAAGCAAAAGCCTGTGAACATATGCATGGGAAAAATAATGATACTGTTTCCAGGTACACCATATACGGTAAAGAAAAGATCTTTCGGGAAAGAGTACTTTGTAAAATCGGATGCTTACAAAAACCCTCGATGGAAAAATAAAAAAAAAGACAGATGAGACTATCCAGGCAAATGTTTCAAATACCCAAAGACCAAATATTTTTGACAGCAAAATGATAAATCTATAAAAAAATGTCTTCATTTTCCCTACTGGTTTCTTTTCTTGCAAATGTTATAAACCAGGTTTCTTCGCGTTCCGATCCTGAACACTTTGTAATTGCAGTTTTAAAACCTGTCTGGAATAAAATAGTCTGAATTTCTTCGATGGATCGATAATAGGGTGTTATTTTATGTAATTTTAATTTAAAATTCTCAAAACATCGAAACCATGAAATTCTTTTTTTAGAGGGAATCATCACACGGATAATAAGTCGACCTTCGCGAATAAGCAGATGATTAACTCTTTTTAAAGTAAGTTTCAATTCATCATCATTTAGATAATGTATCATATCAAGCATCAATGCAGCGTTTGCTAAACCTGGCATTTTGGGGATGTCCGGAGCGCTTCCAAGGTTAATCTTACCTCTTTCCCCAAGCACTTTAGATGCAATCCTGACTCTTTCGTAATTTGGCTCGATTCCAAAGATATGCGCTTTAGGAAATAGTTCAAGAAGCCATGCTGCAGGAACACCATAACCGCTTCCAATGTCTATTATCTTGCGAGGAGATTCCAAAAAGTCAGCAAGCTCATTAAACATAGGATCCAGTTTGAGTTTAAACCAGGCAAACAAGCGCGGATATGCTTCCAAGTATTTATATCGTTTGAAAACGCGAGCAAAGATTTTGGTTTCGTGTTGCAAATTATTTACCGGAAATCGAGCTGGAGCGAACAGATGTTTTAAAACGTATGGTAAGATAGTAAAAACACCAATGAGAGAGAAAGCAATTCCTATAACTGAAATAAGCCCGGCGCTTCTGAGCAGTGAGTGATGTGAAAGACTTAACGTGCCAAAACCAATGATGGTAGATGCTGAAGCCAGGAAAACCGACATTCTGATAAGTCCGAGATATGGGTGGTTTTCATCAAAATAGCGCTGATATGATCGAACAAAAAATATTGAATAATCGATCCCCATACCTATAACAACAATTGAAAGCATAAGCCCCGGGATGCCCAGCGGTTGATCGATCAGTTTCAAAATACCCAGGGAACATATGAGTGCAAATATTATCGGCATTACTGCAATAAGAGTTAATCTCCATTCAACAAAAAAAAGAAACAGAAGAATAACGACACTTATACCGATAATGAGCAGCATTTTTAAGAATATGGCGGCCAGGAGGTCCCCAAGTTTTTTCGAAAAGAATTGCGGGTCGAACACTTTCACTATTCCAGAGGATGTAAGTTTTGAATAAAATGTTTCAGCGCGATATGAACTGGCTGGTGTCAAGGTGGCAAATTGAATCCAGGTCGATTTGTCATGGCTTTTAGATATACCCCCAAGGCTTAAGAGCCGCTTGGGGATATCGATAGAGTTAAATTCTTTTTTATCAATCAGGCGGTAAAAAGGCTTAAAAGCATCCGGAGCAAACCCAATATCCAGAGCAGACTCTTTTAAGAGCTTTTTTAACTCTGTCTTCTTTTTGTTGTTCCAGAATTTTTTCCATGCCGCAAAATTTTGTTTTTTCCTTTCTTCACCAGGAAAGATCATGGAGGGGATAAAAGCAGATGACAGCATGCCTGAGACATTTTCCTGTTCCAACAGCGTTAATACCTGATCCCCTTTTTGAAGAAGTTCTTCCGGACTATCTCCTTCCATCAGTAAAAAGATCTTGGAAAAAATATCTCCCCATACATTTGCCATCAAATTTTCCGCGGCGATGGTCTCTTTGCTTACCGTATTCATTGATCTTAGATCCACATGAAATACCGGCTTTGCAAAAAACAGCATGATAAATGCAAAAGCAAGGGCGAAATAAACCTTGTATTTTCCTCCTCCCATAACAAGTTTATTCACAAATCTTTTAAGCGGTAGAGTTCTTTTTTCTCTTGATGGAGGCATTACAGGGAAAATAAGAGGGAACACAACATGTACAAATATAAATGAAAATGCTATACCCAGCGCTGCAAACTGCCCGATCTGTGATAGAAGTGGAAATCCACTCATAGATAGGGCCAAGAACGCCCCAACAGTGGTGAGAGTCGAAAGCAGTGCAATAGACATAACCTCTCTTGAGGCATCCTTTCCAAAGCTTTCATGAGGGCGGTCTAAGAAAAGAAGGTATGCGATCCCATGATCGACCGATATCGATATTATGGCCCCTCCGAAACCGATTGCCATAATTGATATAGATCGATGAAAAAGCGAATAAACAAAAAAGGCGGTTAGAGTTCCCACTATTGCCGGTAGGAGCGATAACAACCCCAAGAGAGGTCGTGGAAAAGCAAATAAAAGTAACAATGCAATTCCGATGGTTGAAAATAAGATTGCCCTTTTAGTATCTGTTTTGGCAATTAATTCATTGTCCAATGCGGCGCGATATGCGCCGACAGGTGTAATCGTAAATTTATAACCTCTATCGAGATACTTTCGGTTCAATTCATTTGATATTTTATGCATTAACTGTGTGATGGTACGACCAAAGGTTGTATCTGTGCTTGAACATATCGGTTTGGCAATAATAAGCAAATGTCTGCCATCGGATGATATTAGTTGTTTTTTGTATATCTTGGAATTACGTGATGGTATCAGGTGTGATAATTTTGACATCACTATATTTCGCATCCCCAGCGGATCCATTGAAATAAGCTCAGCCTGACCAATTCCTTCAATAGTTATTAATCTTAAAAAATCAGCTTTAAGTTTTCGATGAACTCGTAACGGTTCCAGTAAGGGTTTAACTGAATCGTTTAAATCTTTTTCGGAGAACATTAACGGGAGATTTTTACCTATGTAAATGATTAACTCCGGTATTAGATTTTGTTCATCTTCCATTCCTATTTTTTTAAAGAGTCCGCTTTCACGCAACATTCTCTCAATTAGTTTTCCTCCATCCACAAGGATATCCGGGTTGTCCTTTTGATGGGTAACATCAATGGCCAGTTGATCCTGTATTGGATGATTCATCAGGATATGCCTTGCGTCTGATATTACTGGATCATTTTGAGGTAATAATCCAATAACATCCGAATCGATTTGTATTCGATATAAGCCTATACCGAAAAGGCCACCCACAAAAAGAATAGTCAAAATGATCAAAGGTAAATTAAAAGTATATTTTTTTATGTGCATTTGCGTTGGATATATAGAGGCCCTTGAAAAATGTTCCCTAAAAAGGTTAATCTGATCGTAACTATTGAGTTGTTACATTTGCTTTCTTTTGGATTGTGGAATTAAAATCCTTTGAAAAATAAGTCTAGTAAAAGTATTTGCGTTTCTGAAAAAATCGACAACCGGGCGAAAGTGGGATATCCTCCCTGTTTCCAGCTGGTAATTTACACTCACCGGTGCCTCTATTACCGGTATTTTTTTCCAATTTGCCTTTACTAAAATTTCGACTTCAAATTGAAACTTCTTTGATAAAACCCCTAGATTCATTGATTCTGGTAAGGGATATATTCTAAATCCGCATTGAGAGTCCGAAATTGCGGGTCCGCCCGAGAGTAGAACCCAAAAGTTTGAGAATTTACGGCCAAACCGACTTGTCCAGGGGATATCCTTTTTATTCATTTTTTCTCTCATCCCCACAACGATCGGTCTCTGATGGCTTGGAATAGCCTGTATAAGATGTATTGCATCCTTAGGATTGTGTTGTCCATCGGCATCTATGGTTATAACCCAATCCGCTGTTTTGACAGCTTCGGTCATACCGGTCATAATGGCAGCCCCTTTGCCTTTGTTTTTCTTGTGGTGTAAGAGAATTATACCTTTAATACCTTTAATTTCGTCAAAGGTTGAATCAGTCGATCCATCATCCACAACAAATACCGGAAAATTGAGTTTGAGGGTTTCCAGGATAACGTCTCTTACTTTTTGAGCATGGTTGTAACAAGGGATTATAAAGGCAAATCTTCCCTTTTTATTGATTTCAGATAGTAGATTATTTTTTGACAATAATTTTATCTTCCTTTAATTCCAATGCCGTTGACACCAAATAATAATCGAGGTAATAAATAAATCAAGAGTAAAATTGATAACATACTAATATCCATTTATTTTAGAAATTACTATAGTTAAATAATGGAGACCTCTGAAAAATGAATCCTCTTTTGTGGGGAAGTTGATGAAAAATGCAAAAAAAGTTGTCAAAAACGTTATATTCGCTCAAGTTTGCTTCCTTTTTTTAATTGGGTATTGTAGTGCTCAAACTTCATTGAAAAGGGAAAAACCTTTATGGGAATTAGGGTTGTTTACCGGAGCGATCCGTCTTCCTCACTATCTAGGCTCCGATGAATACAAGTGGTATGTGATGCCACTGCCATATTTGATTTATCGTGGAGAAATATTTCAATGCGATCGGAATGGGGCAAGAGGGATTTTCGCAGGAACCGATCGTGTTGAATTTAATATCTCTTTATTTGGTAACCCGCCGGTATTTGATGATAACAAAGCCAGGGAAGGTATGAGCGATCTGGATGCAATATTCGAAGTCGGTCCCGCATTGAAATTATTCTTCACAGATAGGGGATCTACTGATGCATTTTATTTAAGAATGGCATTGCGAGGATCTTCTTCCGTTGGATTTGATGATGGTGTAGATATTAAGCATCAAGGCTTTCATGGCAGCACAAATTTAATTTACAACAACCAAAGCCTTTTTAAGCATAGCAAGTTAAAATTATATCTTAACGCCGGACTAAATTTTTCCGATCGCGGGTTAAACGCCTATTTTTATGATGTGCCGGAGAATAGCGTTACTTCTGACAGAGGTTTCTATGAATCGGATGGAGGATATGCCGGTTTTTCCATGTCGGTCAGTATGCAGAAAACAATTATTAAGAAACTTTCCTTTGGAGGTTATTGTCGGTGGGATAATGTTGATGGAGCCGTATTCGAAGATAGTCCGCTTGTGAGGGAAAAAAATAATTTTGTTATCGGGTTTGCATTGATCTGGAAAATTTTAAAATCCAAGCGCTCTTCAAAAAGCACACGCCTCCCATAGTTAAAAAAAATGGCAGGCCTGAACCTGTTAATGCCTACGAAAAATGTTTTTCTTATTTTAAACTAATTCCGGTAGAAACGTAATTGCCCAAGTTCCTGGACCCATATGAACTCCCGATGTTAATGATAGCGGTTGCAGAAGAATATTGGCAAATGGGTAAAGTTTTTTTACTTCACTCTGGACGGTTTCTTTTACCCAAGAGGAGTTATCTGAATATTCCAGCATGATAAATGGTGATGATTTTTTCTCTAACGATAGTTCAAGTTTTTCAATGGCAAAATTTAATTGCTCACGTTGATTTTTTACTGCGCCTACTTTCTTTGCGCCTTCGGCTGTGGGGCTAATTACAGGCTTTACATTAAGCATTTCACCCAAAAATGCACTGGTTTTGGATAATCTTCCCCCTGCAGCCAGATATTTAAGCCTATCGAGAAAAACATATTCTTCACACTTGTTGACGGCCCGTTTTGCAAACCGAATAACAGCCTTAGGGTCATCCGTCTGGGTTGCATACCTTGCAGTCGCGATAACTATGGTTCCCAAACGACCTGAAGCCGCGGCCGTGTCAATCACGGTTAAGCGATCGTTGGGATCGTTTTGTTGTTTCCATTCAGTGGCAACATCATAATTACCAGTAAAGACTGAACCGACGCAAAGATATAATACTCTTTTATACCGGTCCAAAACGCTTTGATAATGCTGATGACGTTCGAAAGTAGATGCCTGAGAGGTTGACACCTTTGTCCCTTTTCTCATGGACCGGTATAGGTCTGCTGGAGGAAAAAGGGTTTCCGGCAGTGATTGATTTCCAACGATAATATAGCTGTCAAGAAGCGTAATTCCCATCTGTTGTGAATCTTCACGGGTCACGGAACCGGCAGCATCCGTCATGATGTGAATAGGCTGTTTCTTCTTTTGTAATTTGAATTTCTCCATTTGGATTCCAATATTATCATCCGACCAATTGACGACGTTACCAAGCAATTTAACCTTTTCCTTTGCCTCATCTTTATTGTCGGTATGCAAATGAACCTTGAAATAATCCTTATGGGGAATTATGACAACACTCTCGCCACATTCCGAAATCCTGTTGATATTTTCAATTTTATCATCATCAAGTTGAACCACCATATCCACGCAATAACCTTCTTCCGTTTCTTCCTGAAAAGAAGATGATACCCGAAGCTTACCCTTAAATACTTTGGTTATGGGGCGAAACTTGTGAGTTTTGTCCACAAGGCTTTGAAAAAAACCCTCAAGAAAGATATACATTCCTAAGGCCCCTGAATCGACAACTCCGGCCATTTTGAGCTTAGGGAGAAGTTCTGGCGTTGACAATACGGCTTTTTCGAGATGTTCGATTAATTTGGAAACATTTTCGCTGTGCCCTTCAATGTTTTCCTTTTCCAGAAAATCTGCTAAAGCATCAAAAATGGTTAGCATTGTTCCGGACACCGGATTGTAAACCGCCTGCCACGCCTGTTCTCTACCCAATTTAGTTGCATGATAAAGATCTTTGATTGAATTCGCTGTCAGCAGTCCGGTAAAAAAACTGTTTGCAATATTGCCGGAATTGCCGCGAGATGAAAGCAACAGTTTGCGGTTGGCTTTTTCAAAGTCCTTCTCAAGCTCGCGTAAAGGGGTAAGGCTCATAATTAAATTACGTCCGGTATCCCCGTCTGCAACAGGAAAAACATTAATCTCATCTAGGAGATCAGACCAGGCTGCAACCCGCTCCACACCTACAACAAATGCTCTTTTTAATTCTTTATTCATGAGTTATCTTCCAACCGCACACGAATATCATGCGGTATTTCATACATCATTTCCCTTTCCGGCATTTTTAAAGCGATCTGTTCGCTCATTCCCTTTGCGCAGATGATATTGTCCTTAACCCGTCTTATTTCAAAATTTATTACAATTTTTATATACGCTTCTACAATGGTCGCCCGGCATATGAATTCTTCTGCATGTCGTAGCGGATAAATGTACTTTGTAGATGTTCTTATGATAGGGAAAAGATAGTTTGTTTCTTCGTAATAACGGCTCAAATCAATACCGGACTCGTTAAATAACCCAAATCTGGCAATATCAAAATATTTTAAATAATTACCATGCCAGACGACCTGCATGGGATCTAAATCATGAAACGGTACGCTTAATTTAACTTCATAACTATTAGGGCTACTCATGCTTAAATTATACTATCAATGCAGATGAAAAACAAGTATCCTTCCTCAACTAAATTGAGACCTTTGAAAGATGTCCTTTTTTGTGAAATTTTATGTTTTAATAGCCAACAGTTTGATATAAAAGAATAAATAATATAAGATAAGGTATACGTGTCAAGAGTATTATCATCTGTTCAGCAATTCCGGGTGATTAGGTTAAGAAGGAAAGTATTTTCGACGAGAATTACCGGAGTCTTTATGGGTTTGGAAGAATTACACATTACAAGTAAAAACCGTTATTCTGTTTCTTATCTAACGAACGCCTGTTTTTTAGGATTTGTAGCTCTTCCAATGGCTTTGATTCTATCATTCATTAAAGTTGTTCTGGCCGTCATTCCTTTAAGCATCTTCGTTTTGCTGTGCTTTTTGGCTCCGTTTATTCAACGCCTTAATTTTTATTTGCCAATTATTCGGCGAGGTGGTAGTAACAACCCCTTGGTTGCCATAACCTTTGACGACGGACCCGATCCATATACTACACCGTTGCTTCTCGATATTTTATCTAAATATTCAGTAAAGGCAGCTTTTTTCATCATCGGAGAAAGAGCAAAAAAGCATCCAGAACTTGTCAGGGAAATTCTTGCTCGAGGACATGAAGTTGGCAATCATTCAAATACCCATGATAACCTCCTTATGTTAAAGAGTTCAAAAGCGCTTTCGGATGATATCGTAGATTGCCAAATTGTATTAAAGCAGTTTGGCATCAAGCCCATGGCCTTTCGGCCGCCTGTTGGAATTACTAATCCCAAATTGTTCCGTGTTCTTATCGATCTCCATATGTTTTGCATCGGATTCAGTCGAAGGGCGTTAGATTTTGGAAACCGCAGAGTGGTGGGGATGTCAAATCGAATACTTCGGCATATCAGGACAGGTGATATCTTGCTACTTCACGATTGCAGACCAGGACCGGTTATGGATGTTAAGATATGGCTAAAGGAGGTGGAAAACATCTTAATCGGAATCGCGGGGAAAGGATTGATCGTGGAGTCCTTGTCTAAAGTCATCAAAAAACCTATAATGGAGCAACTTATGACCAGAGATGATGGTGAACCTAATGAGACCAGATTACATGTCAAACGAGTGAAGAATGATAAACCGCATTAAAGAAAGATTAGCAAGAACAGGTTGGATAAGGGGGATGTGTGAAGAACAGATTGATCTGAGTGCTTTCACTAAAAAACCTTCTGGAAAATTTCTTATTGGGCTAATTTTCATGGGTATAAGCTATATTATTGGCTGGCCACTCATCAGTGTTCTGGGAGGTCTGGCATTTTACTTTTCCAAACCCTTTATTTTTATAATCGGTAGTCCTATAGCTTATGGAATCTCTCACCTTGTGTTCATCTTTGGCGCATGGATCGCCGGAAAAGATGGTGTTAATTATGCAAGGATCTTTATACGGTGGCTTCTCAGTATTACGTTTAAAAGAATATTAGGTAAGGAGTTAATAATACAAATCGCAAAAAAGCATGAAACTGTTTCAGACAATTCAATCAACGCGGATAGATCAAATAAGGAAAACTGATCCAGTCCTTTTTCACTCTACACAGGTTTGTACAAAAAAATACTGCTTCACTCCTGATGCCCCCGATGACGGGATTTCGCTTCCCTCAACTTGCAAATGAGCGAATCAGACTCGTGAGAAATGCTGGTTAATCTTTAGACATTCCAAAGCCAATTTATTCAGATCTTCTATTTCAATTTCATTAAACACAATGTTGCCTCGTGTGTTAAGACTTAGTCGACCATAAGGGTGACAATCCCTTTCGGGAACCTCTTCGATCATAAAAAATAGCGCGCCGGGCGCCCATTTATTGGGAGTGGAAGAAGGTAGCGGACTGTCCAGATCACAAACACCACAAACGATTTTGTGCAAATCACCACAAGCAATACTGTCCAGAGCAATTTGCAGACAGACTATGCCTGAATAATGTTGCTCATTTACCACGAAACTTGCCCCTGTTAGTCCGAAATGAATAGATGCTTCTCCAATAAAACAATTTGGGAGAGTATATGCAAACAACTTAGGACTGGCCAAAAGTCCCCCTTGCGGCATCACAGTTTCAAAATAGTCAATATCTGTACTAAGGCAACCATACACCGTAGATGCTATAATACCGATGTTTCTTTTTTCTGTCCATTCGTCCAGACCCGCATCTTTAAGGGTTAATGCTATGGCAGTCAGTCCCAGTCTTGAAAATTCGTCCATTCGTCTGAAGTGATGGTAAAGTTTATCGGACACATCCTTTTGCGTAATCTTGGGCAACCGACCTTTTATCATTGCAAAGTTGTTATCCGTTCTTCCGCATCCCATTCCGGCAACAGTGACCCAGCCGATTCCTGTAATCATTGGCATGATACCGCACTTCCCCTTTCAAGAATAAGCGCTGCATTAATTCCACCAAACCCCGAGTTCGTCGTAAGCAGGTAGTCTCCTGTTAGATTTACATGCTTAGAGCTCACAAGGTCCCTTGCACCTCCTTCAGGATCAGAAAATCCGGCAGTAGGGGGAACAATCTTTTCTATGAGAGTCTTTATCCCTATAGCTACTTCAATACCGCCGGCAGCCCCGAGTGTATGCCCTATGGCTCCCTTCACCGAATGAATTGGAATTTTACGCTCACCAAACACCTGTCGGAAAGCGGTTAATTCCATCAGGTCATTGTAAACGGTACCTGTCCCATGAGCATTGATTGCGGCAATTTTATGCGCATCCAAATTCCCTTTCTTAAGTGCATTTTGAATGGCCTGAATGAGACCTCCAGCATCTTTTGCTGGCGCGGTGATGTGAGTGGCGTCATTTGCTATACCCCACCCAATAACCGTTGCCATATGACGGCGGTTTTCATTCTGTGCCCGTTTGGGATTCATTAGTAACAAGGATGCTGCCCCCTCGCCAAGAGATAAACCGTTCCTTTGACTGTCAAAGGGCATACACGGAGTGGGTGACAGTGCTTTCAAACAGGAGAATCCAGATAAAACAAATTCCGTTACCAAGTCCACACAACAAACAAGAACGGCTTCAGTCAGTCCTGAAGAAATAAATGTTGCGCCCAGAGCAACGGCAATGGTTGAGGAAGCACAGGCTGCGCTAATATTTATACCATTATTTTTTAACGCAAATTGCCGGGCAACCTTATCCGCAGGAGCGGTCAATAAGATATCGTGATGGTCGATAGGAGCTCCCCTACAAAACAATTCAAGATTATCGATTCCCGACTTTGTTGTTGCTATGATAAGCAGGGAATCAGAAGGAACCGGCCCCATACTATCGAACAAACGATCAAGAAGGGAGTATATCATGGACGCAAAGCCAAATGGTTTTAAATCATCGATACATGCAGCAATACGGGAGTTATAATTGCTCACGGGAAAACGGTTAACCGGTTTGATGGCTGTTTTTCCTGCCATAAGCCCTATCCACGTTTCTTGGAGAGTATTACCCAATGCCGTTACAACAGAAGCATTGGTGATCCATACCGGAATTCGACTTGCCTTTATTAAATTTGGAGCTTTATGTTTCATAAGATAATGCAATGAGACCTTTGAAACTGTTAGTCTTAACAAATATCAATCGTTAGATATTTCTAATATCAGTGTACCACTGCAGGCAAGTTCGTCCTTAACCATTATACGAAAGTAGTAGGAAACGGGATTCTCTCTTCCAGGTTTGACAATTATCCTTAGTGAATCATTAGGTCTGATAATCCTTTTAAACCTTGCTCTCTTAATGCTGGAAATTTTTAAGTGATGATTATGCAGTCGTTGTATTGCATCAAAAACCATGGCAATTTGTGCAATCGCAGGCAGAATGGGATTGTTGGGAAAATGTCCTGAAAACCATGGAGAATTCGGCATTATTTCGACATCTGCAACAATATCGCTTGAAGGAAAATGTTTTAAATTCTTCATGGAATACCAATCGTTCTGGAAATCGGGAAAAATTGTTTGGTCATTGTCACTCATCGGATTAAATATTCCCATAAGGGGCCGGAATAGCCACGGGCATACATCCTGGAAATTAGTGTTGTTGTTTCTGCGCTGATAGATCCGATAACCCAGTTGATGCGACCCTTTGCATATTTCTCTATTCGATAAACAATTTCTTTCGTAGGGAGCGATTCTGAGTGGTAGAAAACCGGGTCCAGCAGACTCTGAGATCTTAATATTTGACCTTCATCAACAGCAATTTCATAAAGCGCAGTGTATGGATATATTCGCATACCACAAAAGAAAAAGAATACAGCTTTATTCAGTTTGTCGATATTTATAAGCGTTTCTGTCAGGGAGTCCAAGTTGTCTCCAGGACCACCCGGCAGAAAGTAATGCGCAACATTCAATCCTGCTTCAATTGCAGCTTTGTGCGCATGGAAAACATGTGAGACTTGGAATGGTTTTCTGTATGTTTTCAATAATTTGTTTGATAATGAATCCGTACCGAACTCAACATGTTTAAGCCCGGCGTCAGATAGAATGCGATAAAAATCCTTAGGTGGTTTGGTGGGCATAAAAAAAGCTCCCCACGGAACAGATATGCCGGCTTTTACAAATGCATGGGCAACCTCTATACTATGAGAGTTATCGGCATTAAATACCGAGTCTGTGATATACAAGTATCTAGCATTTGCATCTTGTAGTAAATGTGCAGTATGGGCTACTTCCTCCGGGGGAATGAAACGAATTCTTTTACCTTCGATATATGGATAGGTGCAATAGATACATTTATATTTGCATCCTCGCATTGTCTGAAGGTTCAACATCCCCCCTTTTTGGAGATAAAATTGAAGGTGAGGAGAATCAGCATTAAAACTCCTATCAAATGAATCACATAGAGGCGCAAGTATGTTATCTTCTTTTTCACGTGTAATAACACCATGTATACCTGAAACATCTTCTCGATTTTGGAGGGCTTTTAAAAGGAGAGCCAATCTTTCACCTTCACCGATTATTCCATAGTCTGCTTCTAAAGCGTTCATTAGTTCAGATGCAAAGATGGTGAATCCGCTTCCTCCTATTACGATCGGTGCTTTTGAAAAGGTCTGAATCTTTTTTATTAAATTTTGGTATTGAGTGGTAAATCCTTCGGGATTTATTGAATCCGTATTGTCGATATTTCGTAGGGAAATTCCGATAATATCGGGGCTGAAATCTATAATCACATTTCCGAGAGCATCATTATCACCCATGGAATTTATATCTGCTATTTTTACTTGATGATCTTTAGTAATGGCATTTGCGACGTAATCAAGACCGAGTGGATATACTGGATACGGCGTAGTGATGGTATTTGCGGAAATAAGTAATATTTTCATGTTAACAACAATTGGGTTGTATTTTTCGTAAGCGTTCACAGGCTCATGGTTCCCCGTTCAGGCCTGCCCGCCACCTGCCCGCCATTGCTATATGGCGACCCGCCCGCCTCGCCTGAGCGAGAGCGATGGCGGGCAGGTAGCAGGCGGGTCGCGAGCCTGTGCTCACTCAGGCGAGGCGGGCGGGGTTATCTTTCTTTCGTTGGCCTTTTCTGCCCCTGAATCCGTCAACCTCTGAACACTGAACCTTTGAACCCGTGAACGGTTACTATTTTTCTTCATCATTCTTTTTTAGGAGCACCTGAATAGCGGTTATGAAATTGCCCAATCCAGCAATTAGGATATCCTTTCCATCTAGATTGAAGGCTTTGTCCCCAATAAGCCCTCCGGGTATTTCACCATTCTGGGCAAATTGTACCGCAAGGACGGTAGCCACCGCCGATGCGGATGCAAATTCTCCCATAAATCTCCTGTAGTCGATTACCAGGCGTTTAAACCCGGAAAGGGCAAGGAATTCATCAAGTTGTTTCGCTCCTTTTTCACGATATACAGCTGGAATTCCTGCAAAAATTACTCCATAATCATCATTTATTTTATCCGGACCTCCGAGGCTTCGTATAAGTGATGAAATAACGGAAGGGTTCTCATATGCATTTTCAAAGAAGGCAGGAAATATTTTTACACCTGAATCAATTTCCGTCCTTTTCAGGTAAAGTCCCCCGCCACCGTCTGAGGCTGTTTCATCTAATCTTGTGGATTTATCGAATAGCCCGGATAATACTTCGTGCGATTCATCGGCTCCGATGACCAACATGGTATCATCAATATCGCTTGATATAAGGTTTGCTACAATTAAAGATTGCTCAAAGGAATAATCTCCTCCGGATGTAGTGATGTTGGGCCCAGTTGATTTAAAATGGATGGCGACCTGGCCGGCAGGTGCATTATGTACTGAGCCTGTGAAATCAGTTGGGCTGGAAAACTGCTCATTGGATTCAAAAAGCATGGACAAAAAATCGTAAGTTTCAGAAAGAGCTCCCCATCCCGTGCCGAAAAAAATGGATGAAGGAGTGTTGATAAGATTTGAATTTTTATATGCACGATCCGCGAGGCACAATGTTAATTGCGGTAATCGTTTTAGACGTCTGATTGTTTTTGCCGGAAGATTCTGAGATATTTCCGTAATCGAAAGCATCCCTTTGCAGTTTTTGCCTTTTGACAGAGCATCCACGGTTTGTTCCAGGTTCCCTGCCCCGGTAATACAGGCAGACCCGACAACAGATAGGGAAGAGGCTTTTTTAAGGGGCAAAGAACGTGACTCTCTTTCACAAGAGCCGATTATAAGAGAGGCATTATTCCCTCCGAAGCCGAAGGAGTTTGAAAGAACAGTGTGCACTTTTGTTATCATCGGTTCCATGACCGGATTCAAATTCAAATCAGGGTCACACAGCTTGCAACCAACATTGGCAGGAATCAGGCCGTCAGAAATGCTTATGGCAGATACTACAGCCTCGATGGCACCGGACGCAGCGAGCGAGTGTCCAAAAGCTCCTTTTACGGATGATATAGGGGGCATTTTATCTATAAAAAGAGCTGTTAAGGCCTCTGCTTCTGAAAGATCGTTATCAATAGTGCCCGTTCCGTGTAAATTGATATAATCAATATCAGAAGCTGCAATATTTGCATCGAGTATTGCCGACAACATAGCCTTAAGAGCTCCTTTTCCCTCCGGGTGCGGTGCTACGGGATGATATGCATCGCATGATAAACCGCCTCCGGCGATTTCAGCTATGGCATTTTTCGGTGCATTTTCGTCCCCGATTAAAAAAAGCATCGCCGCACCTTCAGCGACAGACATACCGCGTCTATTAACGTCAAATGGCTTTGCATATTCCGGGTCTATGATTTGAAGTGATTTAAACCCATAATATGTCATGTAACAGAGAGAATCTGCCCCACCGGCAAGGACTCTCTTTGCTTGACCGGATCTTAACATTTCAAGAGCCACTTTAATCGCAACTGTTCCGGATGAACACGCTGTTGAAATGGTAATAACCGGACCGAGGCATTTAAATTCCCTGGCAATATATTCTGCTACGGATCCTATTGAATGGTATTTATAAAATTCAGGATTTCTATTTTTGCTCTTCAGGTGTGCTTCAGTGGTAAATATTCCGCCCGTTGTTGTTCCCAACACCACTGCATCCGGCTTCTCGTCAATGTTTGTCATGGCCTCATTTGCCGCGATAATAGCAAGTTGGTGTGTCCTGGGGACATCGCCTTTTGCAGGTAATTCGCAAATTTCGCCAACCGGAAGAGGTTTATTGGGAGCACTGGGAAATAGTCTTAAAGGAATGATTCCCTTCTCACCCTTTTTAATGAAGTTTTTTGTCGTTAATAACCCTTGTCCGGCCGAGCTGATTAAGCCCATTCCGACAATGTAAACACGCAAATCGTTCAATGCTTTATCTTCGGAGAATTTTCATGAATATACCCGGCGAGGGTTCTTAAATTTGAAAAAACCTTTTCGCCAAGTTCCTTACTATCAATTAGAATGGAATAGTCCTTTTCAATCATGATGACGAGTTCGAGTATGTCTATGGAATCTATATCCAGTTCTCCACCAACCAGTTGATTCTCCTCATTAATATCACCTGGTAAAATATCAGTGAAATTAAGGGTTTTAATGATTTTAACTTTTAATTCTTCTAATAATTTTTCCATTATACTAACCGATTTTTTTTCTTTGAATGGTTATAATTTTCTATTACCGCCGTTAGTATTATGCTTTTTTAAAAACTTCCAAGTGAGATTACTTTACACAGATGATAATTTAGTGTAAATTTGACTATTCACCAAAGATATTATATTTATTTGTTTTAATTTTCAATATTTTTTTAAAAATGTGCCTTTAATTGAACATGCTCTTTCGCGTTTACGATCCGTGTTTTCCAAATGACTCACTTCACCGGCAATCTGCTTGAAGCGGTCGGTGGAAAAGGAGATGGAGATGATTGACTTTAAAGTTGAAGACCTTATACCCCAGCGGGATCGAATGAAACTGCTAAATAAAATCATCGAAGTTGATGAGGAAAAGGCCGTAACCGTATCAATCGCGACCAAAAAATGGCCGCTCTATGAAGATAATGCTGTAAACCCAATCATTCTAATTGAACTAGCGGCTCAAACGGCGGCTGTGTGTATTGGATATAATGAAAAGAGAGTAAATGGAAGGAAGAATACAGTCAAAGGGTGGCTTGTAGGAGTAGAAAAGGCAGAGTTTTTTTTAAATAAGATTCCGTTGAAGATTCCGATTATTACCAGTTCGACGATCAAATTTCGTCTTGACAAGTATGCTAAAATTTTGGGATCTGCAAAAATAGGTACAAAATGTATTGGAGAGTTTGTCCTGCAAGTCTTAAGTTCTGATTAAAAAAAGGGGCGACAGTATATATGGATGAAAAACACGTTGAAAAGGTTGCGATTATTACTGGTGGTAGTAGGGGTATTGGGCGTGCGATATCTATGGAGTTGGCCAAGCACGGATATTATATTATTATTAACTATAAATCAGACGACCAGGCAGCGGTAGAAACGCTTGAAAAGGTAAAGAGAATCGGATCTGGAGGAGAAATCATTAAGTTTGATGTTTCAAATCCCATGGAGAGCCAAATTGCAATAGAGGATATTGCATCCCGTTTTGATACTATCGAAGCTCTGGTTAATAATGCAGGAATCACGGCAGATGGATTATTTGTAATGATGCCTGAAGCGGATTGGGATTCTGTCATCAATACAACCCTTAAAGGTTTTTACAACGTTACAAAGCCGGTATTACAAAAAATGATCCAAAATAAACACGGAGCGATCGTATCCATATCATCCATTGCCGGACTAATTGGTCATAGAGGGCAGGCAAATTATTCGGCAGCGAAAGCGGGCTTGATCGGAACAACCCGTGCAATTGCTACCGAGGTTGCACGGCTGGGTGTACGTGTGAATGTGGTTGCACCCGGCTTGATCGAAACCGATATGATAAAGGACATCCCTGCACATATGATAAAAGGATTGATCCCTATGGCAAGAATAGGAAAACCGGAGGAAGTTGCAAAGGTTGTCAGATTTCTATGTTCTGATGACGCTTCTTATATTACGGGTCAAGTGATTTCTGTAAATGGTGGAATGGTTTAAATCGATAGTGAAGAATATGAAAGGAAGAAATAGATACAAAATACTTTCATTGTTTTTGGTCGTTTTAGCGGGTACGATCTTGGTTGGTTGGGCTGATACTTTGGAACAGATTAAAAAGAACAAAGTAGAGATTAAAACGATTCGTGGTGACTTTGTACAGGAAAAGAATATGAAAATTCTTTCTAATCCTTTTGTTTCAAAGGGAGTGTTTTATTATAAGATTCCGAATTCTTTTAGGTGGGAATACTATTCGCCCATCATAAGTATTATGTTAATGCACAAGGGTCGGACAAAGCGTTTTATCAAAACAAATACCGGCTTTACCGAAGATGTTGGGGCAAACTTTCAAGCAGTACAGGGAATTATTCAAGAGCTCATGAAGTGGTTTAACGGACGCTTTGATGAAAATCCGGATTTTAAAGTAACTTTGCAAGACGGTGGAAAAATAGTGATGGTTCCGAAAAAAAAGTCATATGGCTTATTTGTCCAGCATATAGAGTTAATTCTTTCGGAAAAGCCGGGCGTAATAAAATCAATAATGATCTATGAAAGTGAAGACGCATTTACAAAATTTGAGTTTATTAACGTAAGACTAAATGGTGAAATACAAGATTCTCTGTTTCGAGAAATAAAATGAAAAGCCTCAGTTTCTCGATGGTAATCATATTATCGATAATTTCGTGCAGCCGCCTTCCAGGGCTCGTTACTGTCGACCCTGCCATAATACCCGAAATTCAACAAAAATGCAGCAGTCCATTTATAATCAAAAAATGGCAATTTATTCATCACATTGAAGTTACAATGCCTGACGGGAAAAAAGGATCCATGATAGGGATCATTGTCATTTCTCCACGAGTCAAAACCATCCAGTGTGTTATCATGACAATTGAGGGGTTTGTGGTGTTTGATGCATTGTATGATAAAAATATTGTTATCCATCGCAGTCTTCATCCATTTGACTCTATAAATTTTTCGAAAGGCCTTATGAATGATTTAAAACTAATATTTTTTAAGCCTAACGGACAATTTTTAGGGTTGGGAATGTCAGAAAATGGGAAACATTTCTGCCGCTATAGGAATAATAATGGTATGACAACTGATATTTGCACAAGTCAGAACGGTAAATGGACAATACGCCAGTATAACCGCAATTCTCAATTAAACCGAACTGTTAAAGCGAGCATGGGATCACACCAATTTCTCGCAAATCAGACAATGATACCCACAAGATTGGAATTAACAGCTTATGGCCGTTCAGGATATAGATTGGTAATAAACCTTATCGAGGCAAAGCCTTTAGACGGGTGGAAACAATGAGGCGTTTTGCAAAGGTCTCAATTTCACTTTCTTTTTTTTATCAGTTCCACAACATTGCGTTTGTGATTGTAATAAATTAACAATGCCGTAACAATTGTCCCGGTCAAAGCAATAGAATTATTACCAAGTGTTATAATTGTTCCTGTTGCGAGGATAAAAATCATAAAAAAGGAGGCGATAAAGGGTATTTTTACAATAGCATATACAATTACCCATACCAATGCAGAGATACAGGTCGAAACCGGTGTTAGGACTGCTGTAAAACCGAGATAATTTGCAACTCCCTTGCCTCCCTGGAAACGGTGAAAGCATGGAAACCGGTTTCCCAGAATAAGACTAAGACCTATCCACGGTATGTATGCTTTTTCCAGCAGATATAAAGATAAAAGACCTATACTGATTGCCCTGCCTATATCAAAAAGGAAAACCACCGCAGCCCAAAGAATCCCGGCCATTCGGTAAACATTCATGGTACCCGGATTTCCACTAAAATATTTCCTTGGATCTTCCTTTTTTAGCATCTTCAACACAATAATAGCGAAATTTATCGAGCCTGCAAGATATGCACTTATGAATAATACTGTGAATAATTTCATTATTTGTTATGAATAATTTATTGTATCCCTCCAGCCCTTTTCATAGTAATAGCAAATTTGATTTAGAAATCAATTTTTTTTCGTTATAAATCACCCCCCTTTTTCAAAGGGGAGTGGGGGGATTTCTCTAACCTGTTGAAGCCTCCCTAAATCCCCTTTACGAAAGGGGGAATTGTGAGGAAATTTGGCACTTCGCGTTCAAACACTAGGTATGTAAAAACCGGAAAGGATACGCCATGATCAAAGTATTTAGGACTAGTATTCATTCGCAGAAAATCAAAAATATTTGGTGTTATCTCATTTTAATTTCGTTTCCTGGTCTATTTATTTACAGCTGCCAGATTGCACCCATGATCGGGGAAAGTATTCGTCAAGAACAACTGACAGATGGTATATATAAAGGAAGCTACCGGAATGGACCTAATAGTGCCGAAGTAAAGGTAACCATTACCGCAGGCAGGATAGTAAATATTGAAATAGTGAGACACTTTTCGTCCTGGATAGGAAAAAACGCCTATAATATTATTCCACAAAGAATCATATTGCAACAGTCAACTCGAGTTGATGCGGTGACGGGAGCAACAAACAGCAGCAGAGTCATAATGAATGCCGTTCAAAAAGCGGTGGAGAAGGCGTATAAATAACATAAATTGCAAAGAAATTTAGAGCATATTATCCAAAACAATAGGGAAAATATAGTCGTATAGATGACGTGGAATCATTGAGACCTTTGAAACGAACGATATTCAGAAAGGCTGGAATTCTATTTTTGCCACGGGTTTTTAAAGAACCCTACTAATTTTTTTCTAAACTTTATGTAATCAGGCTTTGTGAATGTTTCCAGGTGGTTTCCTCTATTTGTCAATAGTTGTTTTGGTTCTTTTGCCTGGTTATAAAGCATTATACCGTGATGATATGGAACAATTCGATCTGAAGTACCGTGAATGATGAGAAGCGGTATTGGTGTAAGCTGATCAATAAATTTTCCAGGACTAAGGTAATCGCTTATTAAAAGGAATGAAATAGGCAGTATCTGAAGTGACAAACATGGTATTTCTCCGATATTTTTTCGAACAGATGCAGCCATCATGTCTTGCGCTTCTTTTCTGTAAGAATAGAAAGTGCCTTCAATGGCTATTGCCTTTATCTTTGGAAAAGTATTATTTGCGATTGCTGCGATTGCATTCGCACCCCCAAGACTTTGGGCCAGGACAAACAGATCATCATTTGACCTTGATGTTATATATTCAATCGCTGCAACAGAATCTTCGAATAATCCTTTACGGCTAGGTACCCCGGCGGATTTGCCATATCCTCGATAATCAAATATGAATACGTTAAATCCTTCTGCAGGTAGCCAATGGACTTGTTCAAAATAATAAGTCAAATTGCCAAAATTTCCATGAAAATAAATTACTGTTCCAACAACCTCACCAACTATTGAGAAAACAAACCAACCATTTAATTCTGTGCCATCTTTGCTCTTAAACATTATATCTTCATATCTGAGATTGTACTGGCCTGGTGTTTTGTAAACGATTTTATTGGGGTTATAAAATAGGCTATTGGCGCAGCCGACAAATAAAACCGCTGATATAAAAAACATAGAAAATAAAATATTTTTCAGTGTTGATCTACACATAATCAAAATTACGGCCACTCAAAAAGGTTTGTGATATGATTTATTAATATATCCTTCATTATACCAGAATTATTTATGAAATTCAAAAATGATTAGAAATTATCTATCAATGTTAAATAATGCGAGGCAAACCGATACCTTAATCCAACAGCCATTTTACTGAAATACAAACAGATAAACTCAACGAACATGTGACAGGGATTTTTCATAGTATTATCCTTCTTTTTAGAATATTACGTGACGAGGAGTTCTGGTATATTTCAATTGACAGGCATTAAGTAGTAATGATAATAAAATAATTTTATCAAAATTAGCTCGACTTAACGAGTTTAGTATCTTACGCCGCATTATAAAAGGGTGAGACCTTTGCAAAACGCCCTCTTTGGCCTCCCGCTACTTGCGGGATGTCAGGCTCAAATTTTAGCACGAAGTGACACGGAGTGAAGCGTAGCGTTAACCTTTAGTGCTATCCTCAAAATACTCAATGTATTCCTGCTTGCCCCGCCTGTCGAAGCGAAGCGTAGATCCCGCTATCGGGGCCCCGTAGCTCCGGAAGATGGTACTGGGGTAGGTCTGGCAGATCGTACTGGGGTGGTTAATCCCGCTTTAACGGGGAGTGTTTTGCAAAGGTTTCATATTATCAATGGTTACGGGAGATATAGAACCGATGAAAAAGAAGGACGTTCCGCAGGATTTGGGAACAGTAGGAGATCACGGCAAGGAGATTTGCTATGCAGTCAACGATAACGGTAGATACGAACTGGTCCCAAGTCTCGGCTGGGAGCCAAAAAACATTGCCAACGATCAGGCTTGGGAAATAATTCATAGTGAAATCTCTGATACGCTTCAGCTTATTCATAAAGGAAAGTGTAGTCCTCTGGCCTATCATATGGTGAGAAACCAAATGGAAACCAGACTCCTTGCAAAACATGTCCGCTTGTCACGACTGAAGGTCAAACGGCATTTGAAACCTGCTGTATTCGGGCGTCTAGATCACAGAGTACTGAAACGATATGCCACCGTTTTTGATATTTCAGTTGAAGAACTTTTAACAGTTCCTAAATCTTTTCAAACAGCGAAGAAAGACATCCTGAAGAAAAATGAAAATTGATTTTATACATAGACAATCGGCCCATTGCGAAAGCGGAGTCACATCCAATTTACTTTTACATTATGGTATAAACATTTCAGAAGCAACCGTTTTCGGCATCGGTGCCGGCCTTTTTTTCGCCTATCTTCCATTTATTCGTGTTAATAAACTTCCTTTGACCACTTTCAGGTGTGGGGTAGGGGGCATATTTAAACGGGTAACCAGAGAATTGGGAGTAGACGTAAAATGGCAGAAATTTAAACATCCTGAGAAAGCCATGGACGCCCTGGATCAGAAACTTGAAGAAGGAATTCCCACCGGTTGCCGGACAGGCGCGTATTGGCTACCCTATTTTCCGGATGCATTAAGGTTCCATTTTAATATGCACAATATTGTCGTTATTGGTAGAGAAGGAGATGAGTACCTTATAAGTGATCCCGTATTTCCGGAAACCGTAATATGTCATCGCAAAGATCTCATGAAGGCGAGGTTCGCTGAGGGGGCGCTTGCGCCGAAAGGCAATATGTATTATTTGACCAGGGTTTCTGATGACCGTGACTTATCACCAGCTGTTATAAAAGGAATAAGGGCTGTGTGCAAAAACATGCTGAATCCACCGCTCCCGTTTATTGGTATCAGGGGAATCCGGTTTCTGGCCAACCGGATTGAAACATGGCCAAAGAAATTAGGTGAGTATAACGCTTCCCTTCATTTAGGCCAGGTCATCCGAATGCAGGAAGAGATAGGGACGGGAGGGGCCGGTTTTCGTTTTATTTATGCAGCATTTTTGCAGGAAGCTGCCGATATGTTGTCCAAAAGTCGGCTTATGGCTGTATCTGAAAAGCTTACTGAAACCGGTGATATGTGGCGTGAATTTGCTGTTTCGGGTGCAAGGAACTGTAAGGGGCGAGCATCCGAAGAGGATTCATACCCTGCAATGGCCAATATATTGAGGGATTGTGCGGAAAGAGAAAAAAAAATTTATCAGGAACTACTGGATATTGTGTGATAGATATAAACTCTGACAACCTTCTAGTATGATTCAGATTTCATAATGACAAAGAAGCAAATAAATTCAGAAGAGGTACTAACAGCCCGTAATATCGTGCACCGATACCGGGGGTCTTCCCATCCCTCGGTTGACAATCTCAGTCTCTCAATTTTTCAGGGCGAAATCTTTGGACTTCTGGGCCCAAACGGTGCAGGGAAAACCACTTCCATTTCAATTTTTAGCACCCTGCTTCAACCCACTGAAGGAGATGTTTTCATACACGGAATCGATATCATCAAACATCCTCATCGTATCAGGAGCCTGCTGGGATTCGTACCCCAGGATGTTGCAGTATATTCCGATTTGACTGGTAGGGAAAACATGAGATACTTTGGTAAACTATATGGGCTAAGGGGAAAAAAGCTTGAGACGGAAATCAGCCAGCTTCTTGAAATGCTCGGGCTCGAAGAAAAGGCAGATCAGCGTACTCATACTTATTCGGGTGGTATGAAGAGACGTCTTAATATAGGCGTGGGAATTCTTCACAATCCGAAGATTCTCTTTCTGGATGAACCTACAGTGGGTATCGATGCGCAATCGCGCAACATGATTCTTGAAAAACTGTCTTTGCTGAAAAAATCCGGTACCGCAATGATATATACGACCCATTATATGGAGGAGGCGGAAATCCTTTGTGACCGTATTATTATTCTGGATGAAGGTCGCAACATCGCGGAAGGAATCCCCGCCCAAATGATCAGCAAGGTGGAAGAATGCCGGAATCTTGGCGACCTTTTTCTCTCTCTAACGGGAAAACAAATCAGAGATTGATTCATGTACAAGCTTGGTGCCACCATATTTAAAGAACTTTTACTTCTGGGAAGAGACAGGACAGGCCTCCTCGTTCTTTTTCTCATGCCCGCCGTACTTGTAATGGTGATTTCTCTGGTACAGGAGAATGTACTGAAAACGGAGGTTCGTATCCTGTTCGTCGACAATGATAGGGGAGCAATCGGCAAGGCGATAGAAAAACAGCTGGTCGAATCTTCATCAATCACAGTAATAAAGGAGTTCAAAGGCCGCAATATCGACGAGAAACTGGTAAATGAATCTGTAGCTGATGGGGAATTTCAGTTTTGTGTAATTATCCCAAAGGGGGTAAGTGAAGCAGTAAAAAGAAAGGCCAGAAAACAGATAACAGTTTCGATATTCCCTAAGGAAGAAACTACCGGTAAAGAGGATAAAGTGGATATCGGTATTCCCGACCTGATCGTGTATTTTGATCCGACCGTCCAGGGTATTTTCCGTACGGCAGTCCTCAACGCATTAAACAGAGCTGTCTTCGGACTGGAAACCGAACTTAAGCTTCGACTATTTTCAGAGATCTTCCCTGCAAAGCTGAAAGGAGAATTTCAAAAAGCTACAGAGATGTTTGGATTCGATATTACCGGAGAGTTTGACAATATGATGCAGGGGACCGATTTCGGCTGGGCTGAAAAACAGCTGCTCGGAATCAGAGAAAAGTTTGCACCACGTTATGGATTTAATAAAATGCCGACATCGGTTCAACAAAATGTTCCGGCCTGGTCTCTTTTTGGGATTTTTTTTATTGTTGTGCCAATTGCCGGTTCTCTTATCAGGGAAAAAGAAAACGGCACTTTCCTGAGAATGGTAACGATGCCGGTTTCCTATTCCACTCTCCTTCTTGGCAAGATCATCGCCTATCTTTTCGTAGGAATTGTACAATTTGTCTTTATTATACTTATCGGCAAAATCGTTCTACCGCTTCTGGGTACGCCTACTCTGGATATGGGATCCGCTCCGGTCGCCATTTTTCTAATTCTAGTCAGTACCATCCTGGCGGCAACTGGATATGGTATCATGCTGGGAACAGTCTGTAGAACCTACGAGCAGGCTTCCATGTTCGGTCCTATATCTATTGTTATTGCTGCGGCTTTAGGAGGCGTAATGGTACCTGTATATGCAATGCCTAGGGTGATGCAGGATATCAGTGTTTTTTCTCCACTTGCATGGGGCCTTAATGCTTTTTATGATATTTTTCTCAGAGAAGGCAATCTGAACGCCGTTTTACCCGAATCAGCCTTTCTTCTCATATTTTTTGCCATTAACTTGCTGGTGGCATGGTTTTTCATGTTTCGAAGAGGGACATACGGTAATATTTAACAACAAAGAAAAGAACGATCTGGAATTGAAATCGAACAAGTATTTACCTGCTCAGGTTATGAGACCTTTGAAAAATGCTCAATTTTGTTCAAGTTCAAGGGCAATTCTGCAGGACAGCAGAATTGGACAGCTGCCAAGCTGCCCTTTAGGGCGAGGGA